>VFQR01000266.1_pt1 | contig 93539 bp, 92 predicted proteins | sample 3512321 | NCBI WGS metagenome assembly VFQR01 (sample SAMN10412374, study PRJNA504923) | tailings metagenome | isolation source: Relicate 3 Philex TSF1 revegetated site | place: Philippines: Tuba, Benguet | collected 2017-08-29 | reverse complement strand
TCCGCCACCGCAACCACCTTCATAGCGGATTCGGCAAATAAAGAGTTACAAGGTGGCCCGGCGAAGCCGGGACGGTGAGGGGGTTCGACGGCACCCTCATGCACAGGCATGCGTAGATTGGCTCTCCCCCGAAAGCGGGGGCGAGGAGCCCAGCCTGAAACCTGCCCTGGTGCTATCGCTCCTTTAGTAGTTGCTCCCATAACCTGCGAACGGCCGACGTGGGGGAACGCTGCCGCCGAAGTCGGCTGCTAGCTGAATGGCCGCTTTCCCAACTCGGTATCTACAAGGCGCCGTCCGCTCCCCATCCTACAGCCGAAATTCAAGCTGAAACACGACCGGATGTAGCGACCGTTTGCGTGGATAAAATCCGACGCCGCATCCAGCCAAATCAACAACTTACGCGAATTCTGGTCCACCTTCCCCCGGCCGGTACCACAATGCCCTCGGGTGAACGGAAGGCGGTGACATGTACTGGCATGCGGCAATGAGGGACGACAGGATGCTGCGGCGCATCATCGCGCTGCTCTTCGCGTTCGCCGTCCTTGCCGAGCGCGTTGCCGACCGGTCCGCGCCGGTCCGCCTTCTCGTACTCTGGCTGTTGCGGCGGGCAGCGGCCGTGGCAGCGGAACTTGTGTTCGAGGAGACGGGCCTGCCGCTGCCGGCCGAAGGTTTTGCCGCGCTCGGCAACGGACCCGAGGACGCGCTCCGCATCGCCGGGCATTTCATGGCGCTGGCCGCGGCGCTCGCCGCGATGCTGCCCGATGAGTGGCTGTTCAACCGGCCTGTGCTGCGCGGCTTCGCATCCGGTCACCTCGCAGCTGGCTCCGGCCGCGTCCCAATCGGCTGGAGGCTGGTGCTGAACGACACGTCTTGAAGGACGAACAGGGCTGCTGGCCTCGAGTCGAGGCAGCCCCGGCGATCACCCTTTCATCGCGGCGCGCACATCCTTGTCTTCGAGCGTCTGGTCGAGGATCGCGCGCGTGCGCTCCACGATCCCGTCGATCTCCGCCGCCGTGCAGCAGAGCGGCGGGGCGTAGCCGATCGCGCCCTGTGCGAAGGCGCGGATGACGAGGCCGTTCTCCCAGGCGCGGTCGAAGATGCGGCGGCCCGCTTCCGCTTCCGGCGGCAGCGGCGTCTTGCGTTCCTTGTCGGTCACCAGTTCGATCGCCGCCAGCATGCCGCGGCCGCGCACGTCGCCGACCAGAGGATGATCGGCCAGCGAATTGAGACCCTCCATCAGCCGCTTGCCGGCCTTGCGGCCATTTTCCAAGAGGCCCTCCTCGTAGAGCCGCAGGCATTCGAGACCGACCGCCGCGCTGACCGGGTGGGCGGAATAGGTGTAGCCGTGGCCGATGAGCGCTTTGCCCGCGCCGTCGGCGATGGTGTCATAGACATGGTCGGCCATGAACACCGCGCCCATCGGCACGTAGCCGGAGGTGAGACCCTTGGCCGTGGTCATGAAATCCGGCGCCACCCCGTCCTCCTCGCTGGCGAAGAGCGGGCCGGTGCGGCCGAAGCCGGTGATGACCTCGTCGACGACCAGCAGGATGTCGTTCTCCCTGCAGACGGCCTGCATGGCCTTCAGCCAGCCGGCCGGCGGCACCAGCACGCCGCCCGAGCCCTGGATCGGCTCGGCATAGAAGGCGGCGACGCGATCCGCGCCGAGTTCCGCGATCTTGGCCCTGAGTGCCGCGACCGACGCATCGATGATGGCCTGCGGATCGGAGCCGACGGGATTGCGATAGGGATAATAGGAGGGGATCTTGTGCTGCCAGTCATAGGGCACGCCGAAGCCGGCGTGAAAGACCGGCAGCGCGGTCAGGCCAGCTCCCGTGGTCGAGGAGCCGTGATAGCCGTATTCGACCGAGATGAACTGGTCCTTCCGCGGCGTGCCCCTCGCATGATTGTAATAGCGGATGAAGCGGATCGTGCTGTCGACCGCGTCGGAGCCGCCGAGCGTGAAATAGATGTGGTTGAGGTCGCCCGGCGCCAGTTCCGCCAGCCTTGCGGCGAGACGGATTGCCGGCTCGGAACCCAGTCCGAAATAACCCGTCGCATAGGGAAGCTCGCGAAGCTGCTTCGTCGCCGCCTCGATGATGCTGTCCTGCCCGTAGCCGGCATTGACGCACCACAGGCCCGCGAACCCGTCGAGCAGCGTGTGGCCGGTGGCATCGGTGACGGTCGCGCCCTTGGCCGATTTCAAGACCCGCACGCCGGCGGCCTCGTGGCCGCGATAGGAGGCGAGCGGATGAATGAGATGGGCGCGGTCGAGTTCGACGAGAGAGTTGGCAAGCATTTCTTCCTCCAGATCAGCCGAGCGCCTGATTGACCAGCGCGTAGGTGCGGCGAGGCGCCGGCAAGGTCTTCTTCCACGCGGCCCCGGCGCGCCGCATCATGATTCCCCCGCCGGCGTGAGCGAGCCCGCGCCCGGCGAGCCAGGGGCCGATTTCCGTCGACACATCGGTGTCGATGCGGACGAACGCTCCCTGGTGATGGGCGAGCAGGAAGTCGATCAGGGCCTTTGCCTCGACGTCGTTTCTTGCCACCACCGGACCGATGACAAGGCCCCGGCCAAACAAACGGATCGCGCCAAAGGCCTGAATGAAATCACCTTCGCGAATAACGGCAAATCGCGCGCGTTCGCGCAGAAGCCTCATCAGGGCCGATCGCTCGTGGCCATAAGCAACGTGATCGAGCGCCACGATGCACGCGTGATCGCCGCTCTCGCTCCAGGTCACATGGTCCGGCGCCTCGACCGGCAAGGCCTTGCCCTGGTGCTGCACGATCTCGCCCGTGGTCACGAAACCCTGCTTCTCGTAGAGCGGAAGACCTTCCCGTGTCGCCACCAGATAGCAGCTGCGCTCGCCCGCCTCGGCCAGCGCCTCGTCCATCATCTTGCGGCCGAGCCCGCGCCCGCGCATGGCCTCGTCGACGATGACCATGTTGATAGTGGCCGCGTCGTCGCCATAGGGCGTCATCATGATCGTCGCCACGATGCGTTCTTCCTCGAGCGCGACGATCCCGCGGCTGATCGACAGCACCATTTCCCAATCCTCGCGCCGATGGGGCCACTTGACCTGGCGCGACAATGCCAGCGCACCGTCCAGGTGCTCCGGCGTCATCTTCTCGATCGTGATCTGTCGTGCGGTCATCCTGCGTTTCCGGCCCGTGTCATCAGGTCCTCACGGTAAACCGCCGGCGACAGCAATTCCTCCCGACCGGCACCCGCGGGCCAAGCGATTTCACTATCATCCGCCCCTCGCGCCGCATCTTCTGCCGAGCGTCAGGGTCTATGGTGATCGCTGCACGGGGACGAGAGGTCAGGCATGAAAACGCTGCTGCTGAACAAGGACGAGGTAGGGCGCCTGATCGACATGGGGGACGTCATCGGCGCGGTCGAGGAGGCCTACAAGGCGTTCAGCAGCGGCCAGGTCATCCAACCCGCCTATATCGGCATCGAACTCCCCGATCACCGCGGCGAGATCGACTTCAAGCTCGGCTACTGCACGGCCAACGAAATCATCTCGATGAAAGCGCATTCCGGCGGGTTCAAAAGCAACCCGGAAGCGCACGGCGTGCCCAACAGCATGGGCACCATCCTCCTGTTCGATGCCAGGAGCTGCGCGCTGGTCTGCATCATGGACGGCAGCCTGATCACCGGCCTCAGGACCGGCGCGTCCGGCGCCGTTTCCGTCAAGGCCCTGGCGCGCAGGAACGCGAGGACGATCGCATCAATCGGCACGGGCAATCAGGCGAGGATGCAGATCCGGGCAATCAGCAAGGTGATGAAGATCGAGGCGATCCACGCCTGGAGCCGCACCCCGGAGGCACTGTCGAAATACAAGGCGGACATCGAAAGCGAGTTCGGCATTCCGGTCATCGTCGCGGCCTCCAAGAAGGCGGCAGTCGAGCGGGCCGACATCCTGGTCACGACGACCCGGGGAAAAGGAGACCTCGTGGAAGCCGGCTGGGTGAAGCCCGGCACGCATATCGTCGCCATCGGCACCGATGCACCCGGCAAGCAGGAACTCGACTCCGAACTCTTCCGGAGCGCGAAGATCATCGTCGACTCGATCCCGCAATGCATCGAGAAGGGCGAGACCCAGCACCCGCTCGCCAGGAACATCATCGCCAAGGGCGACATTCACGGCGAGATCGGCGAGGTGCTGCTCGGTACAAAGCCCGGACGCGAAAGCGACGACGAAATCACGATCTTCGATTCCACCGGCATGGCCATCCAGGACAACTTCACCGCCCACCGGATCTATCGGAACGCGATGGAAAACAACGTCGGCACCTTCTTCCCGTTTTTCGAGTGATGACCATGCGCAACTACCCCACCATCCAGGATATCCATGAAGCCCGGGAACGGCTGAAGCCGCATGTCAGGCACACGCCGCTGTTGCGAGCGGAGAAAATAGAGAAGGCCGTCGGCTGCCAGCTCTATCTCAAGCCCGAAACCCTGCAGGTCACCGGCGCCTTCAAGATTCGCGGCGCCCTCAACAAGGCGCTCTCGCTGCCGAGGGAAGCGATCGCCAACGGCATCATCGCGACGTCTTCGGGCAACCATGCCCAGGGGCTCGCCTATGCCGCCAGGATGCTCGGCGTGAAGGCGCTGTTGGTCGTCCCGGTCACCACGCCGAAAATCAAGATCGAAAACACGAAAGCTCTGGGGGCGGAGGTCATTCTTTTCGACGGCGACACCGCCGCCCGATGGAAAAGGGTGTACGAGATCGCCGAGGAGAACGGCTACGCACCCGTCCACGCCTTCGAGGACCCCATGGTGATGGCCGGCCAGGGAACGATCGGGTGTGAGATACTGGATGACCTCGCCGACGTCGACACGGTCATCGTTCCCATCGGCGGCGGGGGCCTGATCTCGGGGATAGCCACCGCCATCAAGGAAACCAGGCCGTCGGTGCGGGTCATCGGGGCGGAGCCTGCCCTGACCCCGAAATATTTCGAAAGCCGCAAGAACGGGGAGCGCACCTCGCTTCCCCTGAAGAACACGATCGCGGATGGCCTCAGGATCAGCGTGCCGGGGCAGAATCCCTACCCGATCATCGAGAAATACGTGGACGAGATCGTGCTTGTCGAAGACGAGCACATCGTCGCCGGCATGCGCGCGCTTGCGAGCGACGCGAAGCTGATCGCCGAGCCCGCCGCCTCGATCGGTATCGGAGCCCTCTTGGCAGGCTCCATCGGTGTCCGGTCCGACGAGAAGGTCTGCGCGGTCCTGTCCGGCGGGAACTGGGATCTGCACGACCTTGCAGGGATATACGAGGCAGCCGAGTAGGCCGTAATCTCGGCCGCCCCTGTGCCAGCCGAATCCTGGCGCAACTCTCTGCCAAAGCGGCAAGGCAATACGAAACGATCTGCTTCATGCCGCCGTGAATGAGGCGATTAGGCCGCACCGGCCCCGAATATGATCCTCGATGTAGAGGCACGATGTGCCGAGAGGATCAGGAGGATGGTCGCCATGGCCAAGTTCAGACCGAAATACATCACGTTCGACTGCTACGGCACGCTCACCAATTTCGACATGGCCGGCGCCGCGCGGCGCGTCTACGGCTCCCGGCTTTCACCTGAAGCGATGACCCGGTTCATCGAGAATTTCTCGGCCTACCGCCTCGACGAGGTGCTGCATGACTGGAAGCCCTATGCCGACGTCGTGTTCAAGGCCCTGGAGCGCACCTGCAAGCGCAATGGCGTCGCGTTTCGGACGGAAGATGCCCAGCGCATCTATGACGAAGTGCCGACATGGGGGCCGCATCCGGATGTGCCGGCCGGCCTGGCCAAGGTCGCCAAGGAAATCCCGCTGGTGATCCTTTCGAACTCCATGAAGGACCTGATCCCCCACAATGTCGAGAAGCTCGGCGCGCCCTTCCACATGGTCATCACGGCCGAGGAGACCGGCGCCTACAAGCCGCACATGCAGGGCTTCGAATACATGCTCGACAAGCTCGGCTGCGGCCCGGAGGACATCACCCATGTCTCCTCCTCGTTCCGCTACGACCTGATGACCGCCTACGACCTCGGCATCAAGAGCAAGGTCTGGATCAACCGCGGCCACGAGCCGGCCAATCCCTACTACCAATATACCGAGATCAAGGGTGCCGGCGAGCTCGCCGCCGCCGTCGGTCTGGAACCGCTTCGCGACGTCGCCTGACCGGCGTGCCGCTCCGTCATTCCGGGACGATGCGGCAGCATCGGACCCGGAATCCAGAGCTGTGACGTCGGCGATCTGGATTCCGGGTTCACGGCCTGGCGGCCGCGCCCCGGAATGACGGCAAATCCTGTTTGGCCCAGCCCGCCGACGGGTGGCGCCTTCGCCTCCGGATATCCCTCGATCCCGAGTCTCGAACCACACGCTGACGCCGGGTAGGGCCGATGGCGTCCCAACACAATCCGATGCCGTCATTCCGGGACGATGCGGCAGCATCGGACCCGGAATCCAGAGCTGTGGCGTTGGCGATCTGGATTCCGGGTTCGCGACCTGACGGCCGCGCCCCGGAATGACGGCAAATCCTGCTTGGCCCAGCCCGCCGGCGGGTAGCGCCTTCGCCTCCGGATACTCCTCGATCCCGCGTCCCGAACCACTCGCTGACGCCGGGCAAGCCCGACGGTGTACCGGCACAAGCCGATGCCGTCATTCCGGGACGATGCGGCAGCATCGTCCCGGTATCCAGAGCTGTGATCTCGGCGATCTGGATTCCGGGTTCGCGACCTGACGGCCGCGCCCCGGAATGACGGCAAATCCTGCTTGGCCCAGCCCGCCGGCGGGTAGCGCCTTCGCCTCCGGATACTCCTCGATCCCGCGTCCCGAACCACTCGCTGACGCCGGGCAAGCCCGACGGTGTACCGGCACAAGCCGATGCCGTCATTCCGGGACGATGCGGCAGCATCGTCCCGGTATCCAGAGCTGTGATCTCGGCGATCTGGATTCCGGGTTCGCGACCTGACGGCCGCGCCCCGGAATGACGGCAAATCCTGCTTGGCCCAGCCCGCCGGCGGGTAGCGCCTTCACCTCCGGATACCCCTTGATCCCGAGGCACGAACCACTCGCTGATACCGGGCAAGGCCGAGGGTGTACCGGCACAATCCGATGCCGTCATTCCGGAACGATGCGGCAGCATCGGACCCGGAATCCAGAGCTGTGACGTCGGCGATCTGGATTCCGGGTTCGCGGCCTGACGGCCCGCGCCCCGGAATGACGGCTTTTGAGATTGGGAATGTTGCGTCGGAGTCGGAACGCTAATTCAGCCCGCCGACATGCAGCGTCTTGACCTCGAGATATTCGTCCATGCCGAGATGCGAGCCCTCGCGCCCGAGCCCCGACTGCTTGACGCCGCCGAAGGGCGCGACCTCGGTCGAGATCAGGCCGGTATTCAGCCCGACCATGCCGAATTCCAGCGCCTCAGCGACGCGCCAGGACCGCTTCAGGTTCTCCGTGTAGAAATAGGCGGCCAGGCCGTAGGGCGTGCCGTTGGCGATGTCGATCGCTTCCTCCTCGGTCTCGAAGCGGAAGAGCGGCGCCACCGGACCGAAGGTCTCTTCCGACGCCAGAAGCATGTCGGTCGTCGCCTCGCCGAGCAGCACGGGGCGGGCGTATTGCCCGCCGTCGGGCATCGCCTCGCTCCGGGCGATGATCCGCGCGCCCTTTTCCTGTGCGTCCGCGAGGTGACGCTCGATCTTCTCGATAGCGGCGCCATTGATCATCGGCCCGATCTCGACGCCTTCTTCCGTGCCGGGGCCGACCTTCATCTTCGCGACACGATCGGCGAGCTTCGCGGCAAACGCATCATAGATGCCGGCCTGCACCAGAATGCGGTTGGCGCAGACGCAGGTCTGGCCGCCATTACGGAATTTCGAGTTCACCGCGCCTTCGACGGCGAGATCGAGGTCGGCATCGTCGAAGACGATGAACGGCGCATTGCCGCCGAGTTCGAGGCTGAGCCTCTTGATGCTGTCGGCCGCGCCGCGCATGAGCAGCGCCCCGACGCGGGTCGAGCCGGTGAAGGAAATCTTGCGCACCGTCTCGTTGGCCATCAGCTCGTTGCCGATCTCGGTCGGCATGCCGGTGACAATGTTGATCACGCCGGCCGGGATGCCCGCCCGCTCCGCAAGCACGCCCAGCGCCAGCGCCGAGAACGGCGTGAACTCCGACGGCTTGATGACCACGGTGCAGCCGGCTGCCAGCGCCGGCGCCACCTTGCGGGTGATCATCGCGTTCGGAAAATTCCACGGCGTGATGATGGCGCAAACACCGACCGCCTCCTTCAGCACCAGGATGCGTCGGTCGGCGGTGGGCGAAGGGATGGTACCGCCGCCGATCCGGCGCGCCTCCTCGGCGAACCACTTGACGAACGAGGCGCCATAGCGGATTTCGCCGCGCGCCTCGGCCAGCGGCTTGCCTTGCTCGCGCGTCAGCAGCATGGCCAGGTCTTCGAGGTTCTCCAGCATCAGGTCGTGCCAGCGTTCGAGCAGCTTCGCGCGCTCGGCGTGGGTCCGGGCCTTCCAGTCCTTGAACGCCTCCTGCGCGGCGTCGATCGCCGCCCTGGTCTCGTCCCTGCCCATGTCGGGCACGGTGCCGAGCACTTCGAGGCTTGCGGGATCGATCACTTCGACCGTCGCCTTCGAATGCGCGTGCTGCCAGACGTCGCCGATGAGCGCCCGCTGGCGAAACAGATCCGCATCCTTCAGGAAACCAACCTTCGTTATCGCATTCATGGTCTTTTCCTCTGCCCTTTCAGCCCAGTGCCTCAAGCACGGCGCGCGTGATGGTTTCAGTTCTGTCCTTGCCCGCGACCGTGCCCGTCCCGCCGGCGGTGACGGTCTCGATCGCCGACATCACGTCGGCCGCGGCCTGCGCCTCGCCCAGATGTTCAAGCATCATCGCGCCGGACCAGATCGCGGCGATCGGATTGGCGATGCCGAGATGGGCGATGTCGGGCGCCGAGCCATGGACCGGCTCGAACATGGAAGGCGCGCTGCGGTCGGGATTGATGTTGGCGGAAGCCGCATAGCCCAGCCCGCCCTGGATGGCCGCTCCGATATCGGTGAGGATGTCGCCGAACAGGTTCGACGCCACCACCACATCGAGGCTTTCCGGCTCCAGCACCATCCGGGCCGCCATGGCGTCGATATGGTAGGGGGTGACCTCGACGTCGGGATAATCCTTCGCCACCTCGCGCGTGACCTCGTCCCAGAACACCATAGAGTGTTTCTGCGCGTTGGACTTGGTGACGGATGCCAGCTTCTTGCGCCGCGCCCGCGCCTGTTCGAAACCGAAACGGAGGATCCGTTCGACCCCCGTGCGCGTGAAGATCGCCGTCTCGATCGCGACCTCGTCCGCGGTGCCGGCATGCACGCGTCCGCCGGCGCCGGAATATTCGCCTTCGGTGTTCTCGCGGACGCAGAGGATGTCGAAACCCTCCGAGCGGAGCGGCCCCTGGACGCCCGGCAACAGCCTGTGCGGCCTGATATTGGCGTATTGCGCGAAGGTCTTCCGGATCGGCAGCAGCAGCCCGTGGAGCGATACGGAATCGGGCACCTGCGCCGGCCAGCCGACGGCGCCCAGAAGGATGGCATCGAATCTCCGCAATGTCTCGATACCGTCCGCCGGCATCATGGCGCCGGTCTCCAGATAATAGGCGCAGGACCATGGGAAACTGGTGCCGTCGAGGGCGAATCCGCCACGCTTCGCGGCCGCCTGCAGCACCTGCCACGCCGCTTCCGTGACGTCCTTGCCGATCCCGTCGCCGGGAATGAGCGCTATGGAATGGGTTTTCATGGTGGCTCCCTAGAGATCGATGAGCACGCTTTTGGACTTGCGATTGGCCAGATAGGCCTCGCGGCCGAGATCCTTGCCGATGCCGGACTGCTTGTAGCCGCCGGTGGGCAGGATGTGGTCGCGCGAGCGCCCGTAGCGATTCACCCAGACCGTGCCCGCCTGCAACGCCTTGATGAAGCGGATGGCGCGGGAGAGGTCGCGGGTGAAGAGCCCCGCCGCCAGCCCGTAGGTCGGGTGATCGGCGAGCGACAGCGCTTCATCCTCGTCCTCGAAGGTCTGCACCGTCAGCACCGGCCCGAAGATTTCCTCCGTCACCGCCGGCGAAGCTGCTTCGACGCCGGAAAGCAAAGTGGGCTGGTAGAAATAGCCTTCGCGGTCCATCGGCTTTCCGCCGACGACGCATTCGGCGCCCTTGTCGATGGCCCGTTTCACGATGGAGTCGATCCGCTCGAGCTGGCGCTGCGAGATGATCGGGGAATATTGCGTGGCCTCGTCCCAGGTCACGCCCGGCCGGGTGTCGGCCATGCGGCGTGCGATCTCCTCGCAAAGCCGGTCCGCCACCTCCCGCGCCACGATGAGGCGCGAACCGGCGACGCAGGCCTGGCCGGCATTGGCCAGAATGCTGCCCGCTATGGCCGACGCCGCCAGTTCCAGATCGGCATCGGCGAACACAAGCTGCGGGCTCTTGCCGCCCAGTTCCAGCGTCATCGGCTTGATGCCGGTCCGGGCGATGTTCTGCATGATCGCGGCACCTGCTCCGGTCGAGCCTGTGAAGCTTACCTTGGCGATGTCGGGGTGGCCGGTGATCGCATTGCCGGTGGTGGGGCCGTCGCCCAGAACGATGTTGACGAGGCCTTTCGGAATGCCTGCCTCGACGGCGAGCTCCGCCATATAGACGGTGGAGAATGGCGTCATCTCCGAAGGCTTGAGCACGACGGCATTGCCGGCCGCGAGCGCGGGGCCCAGCTTCCAGCCGGCCATGGAGATGGGGAAGTTCCAGGGGGTAATCGCACCCACCACCCCATAAGGCTCGCTGAGCGTCATGCCGAAGGCGTCTCCCCCGGTCGGCACGACGTCGCTCCCCTCCTTGTCGGCGAACTCGGCGAAGAAGCGGATCTGCTCGGCGGTCACGGCGATGTCGCCGTCGATCAGCTGCGCGATCGGGCGGGTCGAGGAGACGGCTTCAAGCCGGGCAAGCTTGAGCGCATGTTCCTCCATCAGGTCGGCCCAGCGGTGCAGCGCGTCGACCCGCTCGCGCGGCCGGGCATCCGCCCAGCCGCTCGTCTTCAGTGCCTGCCTGGCGCTCTCCACGGCCCGGTCGACGAGCGCTTCATCGGCAACCGGACAAGCGCCATAGGCCACGCCGTCGGAAGGCCGCCGCATCTCCAGCATGCCATTCGCGTTCACCCGCTCGCCGCCGATGAAGTGATGGAACGGAAGCTCGATCGTATCGGGGTCGAAGCTCAGACTCATGGAGGCACCTTGCGCTATCCGACCGCAAGGCTAACCGGGCGCGCGCCGCATTTTGCATCGAGGATGAGCCGCCCGATGGCGTCGAATCGCGTCGGGCGGCGCCTGGAAAGCGGATTGTTCTGGATTGTCGCGACACCCGCCAGCGGGGCTATGGCATTCGGGCCATTCGTTCCGGCTTCGCTGCGACCCCCACCCTCAATCCCTCCCCACAAGGGGGAGGGGCAATTCTCTGGCGCCCCCATCGCGTGAAACCGTCGACGATTGGCGCCAGGCGCCTATGCCTGCTGGTCCCCCTCCCCCTTGTGGGGAGGGGTAAGGGGTGGGGGTACTATCAGGAGAGGCTACGGCCTCCCCCTCAGTCGTAGACGCAGACGTAGATCTTGCGCACGGTCTCGATGGTGCGCCAGACGCCGACGAAGCCCGGCTTCATCACAAAACTGTCGCCGGCGCGATACGTTTTCGTCTCGCCGCCCTTCTCGTCGATTTCGACCACGCCCGAGAGGATGTGGCAGAACTCGTAGGTGGTGCCCTTGATGGAATGCGTCTCGCCGGGCGTCGCCTCCCAGATACCCGTCAGAACCTTCTCTCCTTTCGAGGCGTCCTGCGCCCAGGTCTTGAAGGACGGATTGCCGGAGATCAGCCGCTCCGGATCGGGCGACGATGCCTTGGGCGTGAAGGTGGGATCGGTGTCGAGGGTGATCAGAAGCGACATGTCTTCTTTCCTGGTTAGTAGCCGAGTGTGCGATCGACGAGGCCGATCAGTTCTTCCCCGGCGCGGTGGCGCCGGATGTTTTCGATGACGGATTGCGCGGCCGTATGGGGCTGGGTCACGGACGCGATATGCGGGGTGATCAGCACCTTGGGGTGCGACCAGAGCGGATGGTCCTCGGGCAGCGGCTCCGGATCGGTGACATCCAGCATCGCCGCCGCGAGATGGTCACGGTCCAGCGCCTCGATCAGCGCGGTCTGGTCGAGCTGCGGTCCTCGGCCGACTTGGAGCAGCCGTGCGCCTATGGGCAGCGACGCGAAGAGTTCTGCATCGAGCATGCCGCGCGTCTCTTCCGTCAGCGGCAGCAGGCAGACGAGGATGTCTGTCTGCCCCAGAAACCCGGCAAGCTGGTCCGCGCCGTGGAAGCAGGTGACGCCGTCGATCCGTCTTTCGCTGCGGCTCCAGCCGGCCAGCGGAAACCGGAACGGCTTCAGGCGCTCGATCGCCGCCTGCGCCAGCATGCCAAGCCCCAGAAACCCCACCCGGCGCTCCGTCGCCTGCGGTTGGGCGAGTGCCTGCCAGCGGCGCCGTTTCTGCTGGTCGACATAGGCCGGGATTTCCCTGTGCAGCGCCAGCACCCCGAGGGCGACATATTCCTGCATCATGCGGACGATGCCTTCCTCGACCATGCGCACGATCTTGACGTGGCCCGGCACGCGATCAGCCTTGAACTGATCGACGCCCGCGCCGATGGAAAACAGCACTTCCAGATTGCGGTAGCGGGAAATGTCGTCCGGCACCGTCCAGGTGATGAGATAGCGCACCTTTTCGGGGTCGACGGTCTCACTGCCATGGAAGAATTCCAGGTCGGGGAGTTCGCGCGCGAAGACCTCGCGGAAGACCGCCCCGCGCGCGGCATCGGAATTGAAGAGAAATGCCATCGGACCTTCCCTCTCTTCTCACGCGGCAAGACGCGCGCCGAGATCCTCGATCATCTTGCTGCAGGCGGCGAGTTCGGCGGTCTCGATATATTCGTTCGGACGATGGGCCCGCGCGATATCGCCCGGACCGCAGATGATCGCGTCGATGCCGGCCTGCTGGTAGAGCCCAGCCTCCGTGCCGTAGCTGACGGCAGCGAGCGGCTGCTGTCCCGTCAATTCGACGAGAAGTCTCGTCAGATCGCTCGTCTCGGCGAGCGAAAGGGCGGGGTAGGCGCTCAACTCGTGCCATGCCACCTCGAAGCCGCCGTCGCGCAGGGCAGACAGCTTGGCCTTCACCGGCTCGAGCAGGGATGTCGGGGAAACGCCCGGAACCGCGCGAAGCTCGATCTCGGCGGTGCAGCGATCGGGAATGATGTTGACCGCCTGGCCGCCCGCGACGACGCCGACCTGCAGTGTGGAGCAGGGCGGCTCGAAATTGCGGTCGAAAGGTCCCTCGGCCAAGCTCTCGCCATACGCGACCGCCTGCGTGATCAGCCCGGCCACGGCGTGGACGGCATTGAGCCCAAGATCGGGACGCGACGAATGCGCGGACCGTCCGGTCACCTCGAGCCGCACAGCCGCCTTGCCCTTGTGCGCGCGCACGGCCTGCATGCGGCTCGGCTCGCCGATGATCGCGCCGAGCGGCTTCGCGCATAGGTCCGGCAAGGCGGCGATGAGATGCGGGACGCCGCGGCAACCCGCCTCCTCGTCATAGGAGAAGGCGAGGTGAATGGGCTGTCGCAGCTTCATGGCCGCAAGTTTGGGGAGCGCGGCCAACGCGCAGGCGAGAAATCCCTTCATGTCGGTGGCGCCGCGGCCGTAGAGCCTGTCGTCCTCACGGCGCAGGACGAACGGATCGGAAGACCATTCCGGTTCGCCGGCTGGCACCACATCCATGTGGCCGGACAGGATGTAGCCTCTGCCCTCTCGCGGGCCGACGGTCGCAAACAGATTGGACCGGTCGCCTTCCGGACCGGGAAGGACCGTCACTTCGGCCCCGGCTGCCTCACAATACCCGCTGATCCAGTCGCAGATGGCGCCATTCGGCGAGCCCGCGACGGAGGGAAATGCGATCAGCCTCGCGAGGATCTCTTCGACATCCATAAACGGCCACTTCGCCTGCGCAAATCGCCTGACTGACCGACAGCCTAACTGCCGGCGGAAGTTTTCCCTGCCGAATGGCGCCCCGCAGAAGCCGATGATTTCGCGAAAGTGCCCCGAACCAGCAATACCTGCTGGATTTCCGGTGCGAAGCTGCAGCAATGGATCTCAGGGCAGGAGTTGCAATCGGCCGCAGGATCGGAACAGTGCGAGCGCGCCGAGATTGGCAGAGGTGAACGAGCGGATGAGCTGAAATGCAAAGATCAGTGCGCCTGAAGTCCTTCGATCTGGTCGCGCGCGACATCAACGATATCGACGTCGAGCTGCTGCAGGCGTTGACGATCTCCGTCCGATGGCCGCACCGGGCCAAGGATCTGGATCTTATGCGACGTGCGGGTCATGGCATCGTCGCGGTCGACGATATCGGCCGCGTTTTCGGCAGCGCCATGTGGTTCCCGCATGGGAGCGATTTCGCCACGATCGGCCTGGTGATCACGACGCCCCGTATGCAATCGCAAGGGGGCGGCCGCTGGCTCATGGACCAGATCCTCGAGCAATGCGGGGACCGCGACCTCGCCCTAAATGCAACCCACGCCGCGTATCCGATGTATGTCTCGCTCGGTTTCGCGAGCGAAGGCATCGTGTTCATGCGCCAGGGGGAGACGTCGCGGGCCCTACCGCCATTGTCCCCTGTGGACGGCGAACTGAGCGAGGTGACCGGCGCGCGAGTCGAGGAGATCGCCGCACTCGACAGGCGCGCCTTCGGCTCGGACCGCGCGCGCGTGCTCACCCTGCTCTCGGCGGATGCCTCGATCGCCGCATTGAGCCGCGGCGGCGAGATGGTCGGCTATTCGATGTGCCGCGAATTCGGGCGCGGCCATGTCATCGGGCCCATCGTGGCGACGAACGACCATGACGCGATTCATCTGGCAGCCGTGCATCTGAAGAAGCTGTCGGGACGGTTCGCCCGCGTCGACACGCGCGAGCGGGATGGCGAGTATGCCGATTTTCTCGACCGGGCCGGCCTCGCCGTCGCCGAGACGGTGACGACCATGTCCAAGGGGCGCAGGTTCCTGAACCGGGAAGAAAACGAAGCCTGGGTCTATGGACTTGCCGGCCACGCGCTGAGTTGAGTAACAGCACCGCGCTTCACCGCAACCGCCACCGTCTGCAGGCGTGAAGAGTTGCGGGCGCCGTCCGGCGCACGAAAGTCCCCGCGGCCGCGGGTCATGGCCGATGGCTACCGAGATTTGGGCTTCTGTGGGCGATACTACGACCGACGTCGGGAAGACCCCGGTGCGTCGGCGAGGCGGCGCTCGAGGAAAGATGATTCGAGGCGTCTCAAAGCAACTTTCTGAGCGTCCGATTGATCAGCGCGATCTGGCTGCTGGCCGCCAGGGGCACGGCAACTGCTTGGTCGATCTGCGCGAAATTGTCCGGGAGGACGCGAACTCCGGGCGCCAGGACTGAGTCCAGCGTCTCGCGAATACCGGCGAGCGCATCGCCCTCGCCGCTCAGAAAACGCTGGCGCGCCTCGTCGGGGGAAGCTGCGACGAAAAGCGGCCCCCTGAGCCTGAGCGCCGTGAGGCGTGCCTGATAGGCGGCACCCTTTGCGCTCATGATCATGTGGTCGCCCTGCAGGATTTCGGCACATGACCGATGCGCCAGGGCCTCTCGCACCAGAAACGTCGCCTCCACACTGTGATAGGGATCGCTGAACGCGATCCGGTCGGTGCGCGAGGGGTCGATTGCAAGAAAGGCGATGTCCCACCCGCCCGACTGGGCCTCCAGGACGGATTGCGCATTGGGGTGTTCGACGTAGATCAGGGGCGCGCCCATCACGGCGCCGATGTGTTCCGCAATGCGGACGGCCAGCCCCGTGTAACCATCGCCGGCCCGCTGCACGAGCGCGGTGTTGTTCATGTTCAGAGCAACGCGGAGGACGCAATGCGCCCTCTTCTCCATCACCGTCAGGACCATTCGGCGCGCCGTGCGACCGCCGCACGGCGCAACAGGCCGCTGTCGACGTCAACCGCTATGAACAGGGCGCCCGCCGCCTTGGCTTCGCGCAGGAAATCCTGATCCAGCGACAGGATCCCGGCGGGTACGCCTAGGTCGCGGACCAGGCCGATTCCGTCGAGAATGGCCTTCCTGACCTCAGGGTGCGATGGTTGGCCGGGATAGCCGAAACTGGCCGCGAGGTCCGATGGACCGAAGAACACGCCATCGACACCCGGCACCTGGGCGATCTCCTTGAGCTGCGACAGTGCCTCGCGGGTTTCGACCTGGACCAGCAGGCAGATTTCCTCATTCGCGCGGGTGGCATAGTCGGCGACGGTGCCGTAGCGGGTGGCGCGGCTGATCCCGGCGACCCCCCGCACGCCCTTCGGCGGATAGGTCACGGCGGCCACCGCCGAGCGGGCTTCTTCCGCGGACTGGACATAGGGGATCAGCAGGGTCTGCGCCCCGGCGTCGAGAAGCTTCTTGATCTCCACCGGGTCGTTCCAGCCGGGACGGACGACCGGACTGACCGGATAGGGGGCCACAGTGCGCAGGAAGGTGATCACCTCGTTCGGGCCGACTGTCGAGTGTTCGGTGTCGAACATGATCCAGTCGTAGCCGCAGCCGGCCAGCAGCTCCGCAACCGACGGATCCTGAAACGAGCACCAGATGCCGATCTGCACCTCTCCGGCGCGCAGCGCGGCCTTGAAAACGTTGGCAGGCAAATTCATGACGATGTCCCAGATGGTTGAAGCGGGGAGAATGGATGGAGGCCGTCCCGGTCACTCGAACCGGACGCCGAGCGATCCCAGAGGACCGAAATCGGCGAAAATCACATCGCCGGAAGAAATATCGACCGGACGGGTGAATGATCCTCCAAGCACGATGTCGCCCTTCTTCAATCCTCCGCCGAGCGGCGCCAGCTTGTTCACCAGCCACGCCAGACCTGCCGCGGGGTGCCCCATGACCGCGGCCGAAACGCCCGATTCCTCGATCACGCCGTTCTGCGACAACGTCGCGCCGATCCAGCGAAGATCGACGTCGAAGGGTCGAATGGTGCGCCCGCCGAGAACGATCGCGCCGAAGGCGGCGTTGTCGGCGATGGTGTCGACGATCTGGCGCGGCACCTCGGTGCGGTAGTCGATGATCTCCAGGGCAGGCTGAACGATTTCCGTCGCCCGCAGCACGTCGTGCACCTGGCATCCGGCGCCGGACAGGTCCTCGCCCATGATGAAGGCGAGTTCCACCTCGAGCCGTGGCTTGATGAAGGTACCGGCCTTGATCCGCGCGCCGTCATAGAACAGCGCGTCGTCCAGGATCACGCCGTAGTCCGGCTCGGTCATCTTCGAGGCCTGCTGCATGGCACGGCTGGTCAGGCCGATCTTGCGCCCCACGATCTTCGCGCCCGCCGCGATGCGCGCATCGGCCCAGCGACGCTGTACGTCATAGGCGTCCTCCAGCGTCATGCCAGGCCATGTCTTGGAGGGCTGGGGGCAAACGCTGCGGGTCTGCTCGGCCTTGAGGATTGCGTCGGCTGCATCCTGGCGCTGCTGTTCCGTCAACATCGTCGGCTCACTTGATCGGGGGGATCGGGAGTTTCGAGACACCCGGCTCGAGTGTCAGCGTGTGTTCGAGCGTGTACCATTCGCCCACGTCGCCATCCTCGGGATGCGGGCCGGTATGCTTCTCGAGTTTGCCGATCAGCGCCTCCGTGACCCCGAACTGGACGTCCGAAGTCAGATAGTCGGTCTCGTCGACATAGGTCTGGTTGATCAGCGTCTTGAAGCCCTGCTTGTGGGCCAGAACGTGGACATGGGCGGGACGATAGGGGTGGCGGCCCTGCGCGGCCAGCAGCGTGCCGACGGTCGTGTTCGTCGGAATCGGATAGCCGACGGGCTTGACCGACTTGAACCGCACGATTCCGTCCGCTCCCGTGACGAACTTGCCCCGCAGGTTGTATTCGGCCTGGTTCTCGTCCTGTTGCTCGTAGAGGCCGACGGGCGATGCGTGCCAGATGTCCACCTCCAGGCCCTCAATCGGCGCGCCCGCCTGATCGAGGAAGGTGAATGTGCCGTAGAGCCGCGGTCCCGGGGTTTCGGATCGCAGGATCGATCCGCCGTTCTCGGTCATCGGCTGGTTCATGCGCCAGAATGGGCCCAGGAGGGACTGCGTGGTTTCGGTCGTGCCGTTGTCCCCGTTGTTGAGCAGGCAGACCAGGGAGGACACGCCGAGCGAGCCGGCCATGAGCACGAACTCGTTGTGCTTGTCGTTGCTCTGCTGGCCCATGGTGTTGAGGATTTTCGTCGCCTGCTGGAACTCGGTTTCGGTCAGGCAAACGTCGCGGATGAAGCCATGCAGATGCTTGATCAGGCTTACCATGATCTCGCGCAGGCGCGGATCGGTGGTCTGTTCCATGACCTTCAGGACGGCGAGGGTCACTTCATGCTGGTTGCGGATGATGGTCATCGGAAGTCCTCTTGCGGCTGCCGCGAGGCGAGTTGGCAAATCCGGCGCACCGCAGCGGCGTAGCCTTCAAGGCCCAGTCCGGCGATCACGCCGTCGGCGCGAAGCGACACATAGGAATGGTGCCGAAAGGCCTCGCGCTTGTGCACCTGGCTGATGTGGACCTCGATCACCGGCGGCTCGTAAGTATTGAGCGCATCCAGGATCGCGATCGAGGTGTGCGTGAGCGCACCGGGATTGATGACGATGCCGCAGGTCGTCTCGCGGGCCTCGTGAATCCAGTCGATCAACTGGCCCTCGTAGTTGGACTGAAGCAGGCGCACTCCGAACCCGTCCGCACAGGCGGCAGCGCACAGACGTTCGACATCATTGAGCGTTTCGCCCCCGTAGATCTCGGGTTGACGCTTGCCGAGGAGGTTCAGGTTCGGGCCGTTGAGGACAAGGATCGTCTTCATGCTGATACCGGTGTGAGGAGAGCGGAAGTCGCCGCATGAATGGCACGGGCGCGCTCCAGCGGCGGGCGGGTATCGCTGGCGGAGGGCAACTCGACGGAGACGACCGTCCCGGCCGGCAGCGCCCGCACGATCCCTGCGAGGTCGAGCCCTCCTTCGCCGGGAAGAAGTCGCCCTCCGCGTGCCTCGGCCAGGAGGGCGTCCTTGCCTGACGGGGCGGTGGCAGGCGCATCGCAGAGCTGCGCGGAAACGACTAGGCCGGCCGGCATTTCGGCGATGTCCGAGGCCGTTCCGCCGCAGCGCGAATGGTGCAGCGCATCGACCAGATAGGCTGCGTTCGGCGCACCTGATGTCGCGATCAGATCGAGGCAGGCACGCGGCGTATTGATTCCGCGCCACGCCATACATTCGAGATCAATGCCGAGGCCTTGGGCAGCGGCCAGCTCGCCAATCCTGACGAAAGTCTCGGCAAGCGCCGGAAAGACGTCCGCACAGACATTGACGCGCTTGCCCCCCAGCGCGCTGGCGGCCTCCATCGCCGGGACCAGGATCTCGGGGTCCAGCGCCTCGTCGATGACGATGGTCTCGATGTCGTAAAGTCCAATCCCCTCGCCTTGCATGACACGCGCTAGCTCGCGCAGACCGGCTACATCAGGCAGCCAGTTCAGCGCTCCGGGGGAGACCGGATGAAAGCGCAGGCCGACGAAGGCGAAGCCGGACCGGCGCGCCAGCCGGACCAGCTCGGCTGGCGGCAGCTCGAGAAAGGTGAAATGTCCCAGACCGAGCGCGCGCGTCACAGCGGGGTCGCCCCCGGTAGGCCATTGGCGATGAGGAGCCGCAAATTGTTCGTCGAGCGCTCGATATGCCGGGTGAGCAGGGCGGCGGCATCGTCTCCGCGCCGTTCGACCGCCGCGTGCGCAATGGCGGTGTGCTCGTCGATCACGTCGCGTTGGACCGCGACCGCCTTCAGGTAGATGTGCCGGTAGCGGTCGTTCATGCTGACAAGCGACTTGTACATCTTGATCAGCAGCGGCATGTCGCAGCGCTCGATCAGTGTCAGGTGGAAGGCGTTGTTCGCCGCCTCCCAGTTGGCGCGGCTGACGGGGTCGCCGGGGATTCGCTCGGTCTTGTTCAGACGGTACAGGGCGCCCATGACCGCGGTCTCCCAGTCGAGACCGCCATTTTCGATCGATTTCCGCAGCGCGTAAGGCTCGAGCTCGAGCCGGAGCGCGCAGACCTCGTCGAGATTGGCAACGGAGATGGGAGCGACGGTGTAGCCGCGCTGCGCCTCGGCTTCGATCAATCCTTCGGCGACGAGCCGGGTGACCGCCTCGCGCAGGGGAGACAATCCTACGTCCATCGAAATGCGCAGCTTGTCGAGGTTCAGTCTGGCGCCCGGGGCCAGAATGCCGTGCAGGATATCGTGGCGCAGCTGCGCCTCGATCTGCCCCGCAATGGTGGGCTTGCCCGCTGATTTTGCGTTCAGATCCAAGACTGACATGAGGGGCGCGTCCTTACGTAGGCGACCATGCCTCGTACGAAAAGCGATGTAAAGGCGAAAAACCGATGACACTGCACAAAATCGATGACGTTGATCACATCGATCGGAAGTGATATGACACCTCCATGGGGGTCGTCCGCGCAGGAGCGACAAGGGCGGGCCCGTTAACCCGAGGGAGGATCAGAATGTCTTTTGCCATCACGCGCCGCGCACTTCTTGCGGCCACCGCCGCACTCGCTGTCAGCGCCACCGGCGCGTTCGCCCAGGACAAGATCCGGCTTCGGCTTTCCGGCGTGAACTCGGAAACCGACCAGCGCGCCATTGCCCTGATCAATGTCTTCGGACCGGCAGTGGCCGAGTTTGCGAGTTTCGAGCCGCACTGGAACGGCACCCTGTTCGCGCAGGGAACCGAACTCGAGGCCATCGCCGCCGGCGATCTCGAAATGTCGATCACTTCGGCGCAGGAACTTGCCACGTTCTTCCCCGAATGGTCGATCTTCGCAGCCGGCTACGTGCTGCAGGACGCCGAGCATCAGGTGCGGGTCTTCAACGATCCGCTGATGGACCCCTTCAAGCAGAAGGTCGAGGACGAGCTCGGCGTCCGGCTGCTGGCGCCCATGTATCTCGGGCGCCGCCAGGTGAACCTGCGCCGGCCGCGTTCGGAGATCGACGTGAAGACCCCCGCCGATCTGGCTGGCGTCAACCTTCGGATGCCCGGCTCGGATGCGTGGCAGTTCCTGGGCCGCGCGCTGGGCGCGAACCCGACCCCGATGGCCTTCACCGAAGTCTACACCGCGCTGCAGACCGGCGCCATCGACGGCCAGGACAACCCGCTGCCGACCGTGGTCGACGCCAAGTTCTACGAGGTCACCAGTCAGATCGCGCTGACCTCGCACCTCGTGGACTGGAACTTCATCGCCCTCTCTGCGGAGGTCTACAACAGCATGACACCCGAACAGCAGGCGACGGTCACCGCGGCCGCCATTGCCGCCGCCGACAGTGGCCGCGCCGCGCAGCTTGCCAAGGAAGAAGAGCTGGTCGCCTTCCTCGAAAGCAAGGGGATGGAGATTTACGAGCCCGATGTCGCCGCTTTCCGCACCGCGGTGCAGTCGGCCTATCTGGGCAGCGAATTTGCCAAGAGCTGGCCGGAGGGGGTTCTTGACGCAGTGAACGCGCTCGGAAACTGAGGCGTCATGGTCCGGTGCAGCGTCTTCCTGCGCTGCACCGGCAAGACCGAGTCTCCAGCAGGCCACCGGTGCGTCGCGATGATCGGCCCGTGACGCCACCTCCGAAGTGCGAGGTTCGACTTCATAAGGGAGGGCGCAATGAGGGCTGTGATCCGCACGCTCCGCAATATTGCGGAGGGCGTCTCCGCGCTGATGATGGCTGCCATCTTCTGCACGTTCATCTTGCAGATCGTCGTGCGCTACGCTGTCGGCTCACAATGGTTCGTTTCGAACTTCGGCAATATCATCGATGCATCCCGGTTCGGCTGGACCGTCGAATTCATTCTCGCGCTCTGGCTCTGGACGATCTTCTGGGGGAATGCCTTCGTCGTTCGGGATCATGACCACGTCACTTTCGACATCATCTACAACGTGGTCGGCAGGAAGACCCGCACCGTGCTCGCCATCATCGGTGCGCTGATCATCGCCGCCGCCCTGTGGTCCTCGATCGGGCCCACCTACGACAGGATGAAGCTCTTGTGGCTGAAATCCTCGGCGACCCTGCCGGTCAAGATGATGCCGATCTACTCGATCTACTTCGTTTTCCTCGCGGCCGTCGGCCTTCGCTACCTCTTGCGCGCCTGGGACTGCGCCCGTCACGGCGCCGATCGTGAGCTCCTCGTGCTGCCACGCGAAGAGCCGCTTCACGCGGAGAAGACGAAATGAGTTTCGAACTCACGATCATGATCGGGTCGCTTTTCTTTCTGGCCGGGATCGGCGTTCCGATCGCCTATGCGATCATCGTGGCCTCCATGATCTACATGCTGGCGGCAGGATCCTCGATCGGCGTCGTCGGCAAGACGCTGACGGACGGGATCTACCAGAGCTTCCTGCTGCTCGCAGTGCCGCTCTTCATCGTCGCTGCCAACATCATGAACGCAGGGACGATCTCGGATCGCCTGCTGAACTTCTGCATCGCCACTGTCGGCAGGTTCAAGGGCGGTCTGGGCCACGTCAACGTCCTGGCCTCCCTCATATTCTCCGGAATGTCCGGATCGGCCGTGGCCGATGCGGCAGGGATCGGAAAGATCATCATCGGCATGATGCGCAAGAACGGCCGCTTTCCCGCGGGCTACGCCGCAGCGATCACCGCCGCCTCAGCCACGATCGGCCCGATCATTCCCCCCTCGATCCCGATGGTGCTTTACGCCCTCGTCTCCAATGCATCCATCGGAGCGCTGTTCCTGGGCGGCATCCTGCCCGGACTGCTCATGGGCGCCGTGCTGATGGCCATGAATTTCTGGATCTCGCACCGCCGCGGCTTCGCAACAGAAGAACCGGTGCCGCTCCGCCATCTGCCGAGGGTAACGGGCCAGGCCTTTCCAGCGCTGCTGATGCCGGCGATCCTGCTCTACGGGATCTATGGCGGTGTCACGACGCCGACCGAGGCCGCCGCCGTCGCCGCAGCCTACGCGCTGCTGTTGTCGACCGTGTTTTATCGTTCGCTCGGCCTGAAGACGTTGTATTCGATCCTGGTGGAAAGCGCGCGCTCGTCCGCGGCCGTCGGTATCGTCATCGGCGGCGCGCTGATCCTCAACTACATCGTCGCGTCGGAAAACATTCCCGCTGCGCTGGCCGCCTACCTCGTAAACGTCAACGTCTCACCGCTGGTGTTCCTCCTGGCGGTCAGTCTGCTGGTGCTGATTCTGGGCTGTCTCCTGGACGCCACGACGATCATCCTGGTGATCGTTCCGCTGTTCATTCCGACCTGCAACCTGCTCGGGATCGATCTCGTGCATTTCGGGGTGGTCATTGTCGTGAACTGCATGATCGGCCTGATCACGCCGCCTTACGGCATCCTGCTGTTCGTCATCAACGCGGTCACCGGCATTCCGCTGCGCGACATCATCCGCGACGTGGTGCCGTTCCTCGTGGTTCTCATCGCCGCACTCCTGGTGATGATCCTGATCCCCGACATCGTTCTCTTCCTTCCGCGCCTGCTGGGCTACGAGGGCTAGGAGCAAGTCAACAGACAAAGGTGACATGTGATCTCGGGCAAGACCAAACTGATCGCCCATCTTGGCTACCCGACCGAGTCCTTTCGGGCGCCCATGATCTACAACCCGTATTTCGAGAAGCATGGCATCGATGCGGTCGTGGTCCCGATGGGCTGCAAGTCCGAGGACTACGCCGCGTTCCTGAAGCTCGTCTTCCGCCTGTCGAACATTCACGGCGCTCTGGTGACCATGCCGCACAAGGTCACGACGATGGCGCTTCTTGACGAGGCGTCGACGACGGCAAAAGTCGCCGGATCCTGCAATGCCGTCCGGCTCGATCCCGATGGCCGGCTGGTCGGCGACATGTTCGACGGCGAGGGCTTTGTCCGGGGCGTGCTGCGCAAGGGCCGGGAGTTATCTGGCAAAAAGGTGCTGGTCGTAGGTTCGGGCGGCGTCGGGTCGGCCATCGCGGCCTCGCTGGCCAAGGCGGGGGTCGCGGAACTCTCGCTGTTCGACGGCGACGAGCTGTCGATGCAGGGGCTGGCCGCACGTCTGCGACAGGCCTATCCCGACCTTGTCGTCAACACCGGCTCCAACGATCCGGCCGGATACGACATGGTGGTCAACGCGACGCCGCTCGGGATGAAGGACGGCGATCCCCTGCCGATGGACGTGTCCCGCATCGACCCGTCGACCTTCGTCGGCGAAGTGGTGATGAAGACCGAGATCACGCCGTTCCTCGCCGCTGCGCGCGAGCGCGGCTGCCAGTTTCAGGTCGGAACCGACATGCTGTTCGAGCAGATCCCGGCCTATCTCGAGTTCTTCGGTTTCGGCCTGGCGACGCCGGACGAGCTACGCGCCGTCGCCAGGATCGCCTATTAGGCGCCGCCTGCTCGAATCGCGCCACTGGCGCCGGACGTGATCGTTGGGAATGTCCACAACCCAGAATCTCCGGCCGGAACTGGTTGCGGGTATGGCAGCAGCAGGAGAACCAGTGTTCGCGTCGCCGCTTGACAGCAAATCCAAGCTGGGTCCTATATCAGCCACCCTTATATAGGAGGAACTCATGTTCTTGAGCGTTCGCAGGACCATCGCATTCGCGCTTGCTGCTGCTTTCTCCGCGCTGGGCACGATCTCGGCTGTCGCCGATCCGATCCGCGTGAACTTCGTGCCGATCACGGACGGGCTTCCGGCTTTCGTGGCGAAGGACCAGGGCTTTTTCGACAGCAGGGGCCTCGACGTCGAGTTGACGGCTGCGCCCAATCCGAGCGTGATGATCAGCGCTCTCGCCTCGGGCTCATCCGATATCGGCCACACGGTCCTCATCCCCGTCCTCGCCGCCAGCCAGGCCGGAATCGAGCTCTCGATCGTGGCCGGCGCGTCGGGCTTCCCGGCGGTCGATCCCCCGACCGTCGGCGTCATCGCCCGCGAAGGGAGCGGCATCCAGTCGCCCGCCGACCTCGAGGGCAAGTCCGTGGGCGTCGTCGGGCTCGAATCCTACCATCAGGTGATGGTCCAGCGCTGGATGGAGGAGAACGGCGCCGACTATTCGAGCGTGCGCTTCGTCGAGGTGGCCTTTCCGCAGATGCAGGATCTGCTCGTCAGCGGCAATGTCGATGCGGTCGTCTCGGTCGACCCCTTCTTTTCCAGGATGATCAACGAAGGGGTCGGATACACGTTCGGCAATTTCGTCGAGACGATGCCCGACGGTGTGCCGATCGTCATCTTCGTCTCGACGCGCGAGTGGGCCGAGCAGAATCCCGACACCGTGCGCGCCTTCCAGGAGGCGCTGGTCGAGGCCAATGCCTTCATCCAGGAGAACGAGGACGAGGCCCGCCGGAGCCTTGCCCGCTGGACCAACCTGCCGGAGCCGGTCGTGGCGACCTCTCGCTGGGGCGCGTTCTATCCCGAGGTCACCGAGGAAGGGATCCAGTACTGGATCGACCTGATGGCGGGTCAGGGCCTCCTGTCCGCCGACATGCAGGCTGCCGATCTCATCCCCTCGGTCTTCAAGCAGTAGGTAAGCCGGCGGGGCTGCCTCGTGCCGCCCCGCCAGCATCTGCAAGGGGCAACATGAGCATCGATCCATTCGCTTCGGCGTCCGAACTCGCGCGCGGAATCCGGGACCGCGAGTTCACCTCCGAAGAGCTTCTCGACACCTACCTGGGCAGGGTCAGGGAGCACAATCCTGCCCTCAATGCGATCGTGGTCCTTCGCGAGGAGGAGGCGCGTGAGGCCGCGGGCGCCGCCGATGCCGCACTCGCCCGGGGACACCGGCCGGGGCCGCTTCACGGCGTCCCGATGACGGTGAAGGAATCCTTCAACCTGACGGGCACGCCCACCACCTACGGCCTGCCGCCGTTCAGGGACAATGTCGCGGAGACCGACGCGGTCGCGGTGGAGAGGCTGAAGGCCGCGGGCGCGATCGTCTTCGGCAAGACCAACGTGCCGCCGGGGCTCGCCGACGCCCAGAGCGCGAACGAGATCTACGGGCGGACCAACAACCCCTGGAACCTGGAGCGCACGCCGGGCGGCTCCTCGGGCGGCTCGGCGGCCGCGCTTGCGGCGGGGCTGACGGCGCTCGAGCTTGGCAGCGACATAGCCTCGTCGCTGCGCAATCCCGCGCACTACTGCGGCGTCTATGCGCACAAGCCCACGCACGGCCTGTGCTCGTCCGCCGGCCATTCCCTCCGCGAGCGCCATGCGGCCTCGGACATCTCGGTGATCGGCCCGATTGCCCGCAGTGCCGTCGACCTCGAGCTCGAACTGAAGCTGATCGCCGATTGCTGGAACGCCAGCTTTCCGGGCGACGCATTGTGGCCGCGGGAGAAGGATGTGCGCTCCTTCCGCGGACTGAAGATCGGCGTCGTCCTGGATGACGATTATGCGCAGATCGACGCGGCGATCTCGCGCGAGATTGCACGGCTTGCCGACTTCCTGCGCGGGGAGGGGGCCGACGTCCGGCTGGGCGCGCGTCCGTCGCTCGACAGCGCCCGTGTCCACACCGTCTACGAGCTCCTGATGCGGGCGGCCATCTCGCAGGACATCACGGATGCGGATGTCGCGAGCTTCATTGCCGAGAAGGCGGATGCGGATCGTCCGAAGAGCCAGTTGAGGTCCATGTTCCTCGACGGCATGACGATGAGCCACCGCGACTGGCTCCGGCTCAACGAGGAGCGGCACGCGATGTGCGCCGCCTGGCATGCCTTTTTCGAGGATGTCGACCTGCTCCTTTGTCCCGTGCTGGCGAGCACGGCGTTCCCGCATGACGAGCGGGCGCCCGCCTGGCGGACCCTCATCGTCAACGGCCGGGAAGTGCCCTTCGGCAGGCAGCTCTTCTGGGCCGGCTATACGGGCGCCTTCTTTCTTCCCTCCACGGTGGCCCCTATCGGCCTTTCGGACGATGGTCTCCCGATCGGCGTCCAGATCGTGGGCGACCGGCTCGACGATCTGTTCCTGATCCGCTTCGCCGGCCTGCTGGAGCGCCACTACCGTGCGTTCGTGCCTCCTCCGGGATATCAAGCAAAGAGCGCGTCCGCGACGCTTGCGGAGCAGGCGTGATGGCGCCGCTTCTGGCCTTCGACCATGCCGCCATGGCCTTCGGCGGAAAGCAGGTCCTGAAGGACATCAACCTCGAGATCGAGGAGGGGGAATTCGTTTGTGTCGTGGGCGCCTCCGGCTGCGGCAAGACGACAATGCTGCGCCTGATCGCGGGGCTGCTTTCGCCGACGGAGGGAAGCGTCGCCTATGACGGCGTGCCCATCGTGGCGCCGAGGCCGGAGATCGCGATCGTCTTCCAGGATTACGGCAAGGCGCTGCTTCCCTGGCGCACCGTCTACGGCAATGTGGAGCTGGCCCTTGAAGCGGCCGGCACACCCCGCCGCGAGCGCCCGTCGATTATCGCCGAGCTTCTGGCGCTGATGGGGCTCGAAGGCGACGGCGACAAGTTCCCGTCGGAACTCTCCGGCGGCATGCAGCAGCGCGTCCAGATCGCCCGGAGCCTGGCCCAGAGGCCGCAGGTGTTGTTGATGGACGAGCCCTTCGGCGCGCTCGACGCTATGACGAGGCAGGGTCTGCAGGACGAGCTTCAGCGCCTCATGATGAAGCACCGCATGACGGTCTTCTTCGTCACCCACGATCTCGAGGAAGCGATCTATCTCGCCGATCGGGTGGTGGCCCTGCGCCGCAATCCGGGCCGCATAGGCGAGGTCTTCGACGTGCGCCTTCCGCGTCCTCGCGACCAGGTTGCGACCCCCGAGGATCCGGAATTCCTGAGGATCAGGCGCGAGCTCTACGACTTCATCAAGATGACCGAATTGGAACGTTCGGCGTGAACTGGCGGGGCGCCATCCTGCCCCTGGCGCTGATCGGCGTGGCGCAGCTTGCCGCTATGGCCTACGGAGTCCGCAGCGATGCGCTCGCGAGCCCGACGGACATCGTGCTTGCCGGCTGGCGCGCGCTCCTCGACGGCTCTCTCCTGCGGGCGACGTTGGAAACCCTGGCGGCGGCGCTGGGCGGGCTTGCGATCGGCGGTGCCGTCGGCGTTCTGGCGGGCGTGCTGCTAGGCCTCTCGACGATCCTCAACCGGCTGATGACGGTTTCCATCGAGCTCCTGCGTCCCGTGCCTTCGGTCGCCATCATACCGCTCTTCATGCTGATTTTCGGCCTCGGCTTCAGGCTGGAGATCGCGGTCGTCGCCTTCAGCGTCATGTGGACGGTGCTCGTTCTCAGCCGTGCCGCGGTGGCGAATATCGAGCCGCGACTGATCGAAGTCGCCAGGATGCTGGGACTTTCGCGGGTGCAGACGATTTGGAAGGTCGTCCTGCCGTCGGCCCTGCCGCGGATCTTCGTCGCCTTGAGGCTGGCCGCCACGGTTTCCCTTATCGTCGCGGTCACCGTCGAGGTTGCGGTCAATCCGCTCGGGCTCGGCTACGGCATGCAGCTGGCGCAGCAGGCGCTCCGGCCGGAGGTCATGTTCGCCTATCTGATCTGGCTCATCATCGTCGGCTGGACGTTCAATCTTGTCCTCGTGCGGCTGGAGGCGGCGGTGCTGCGCAGGCTCAACTTCCAGGGTGCGGCCCGATGAAGAGGCAGCAGCTGGCATGGGGGCTGGCGAGCGTCGGCGTTGCCGCCCTGCTCGTGCTCGTCTGGCACCTGGTCGCGGCCAACAGGCTGGTCGCGCCTGTCTTCCTGCCCACCCCCGCGGCCGCCTTCGAAGCGCTGGTGCGGGGCTTCGAAAGCGGGCGCCTGTCCTCGGCGACAGCGTCGACGATAGAACGCATCTTCTTCGGCTGGCTGCTGGCCTCGGCTCTGGGTGTCGCGATCGGCGCCTGGATCGGCCTCTCGCGCACGGCACAGACATATGTGACCCCGATGCTCGAACTCCTGCGCCCTCTGCCGGCGTCGGCCTCGATACCCGTGGCGATCACCTTCTTCGGGCTGTCGGACACGATGGTCCTCGTCGCGGTTGGGTTCGGCGCGATCTGGCCGATGCTTCTGTCGACCGCCTACGGCGTCTCGTCGGTCGATCCGCGGCTTGTCGAGGTCAGCCGGATGCTGAAGCTGGGGCGGTGGACCTATCTGCGCGTCATCGCGCTCCCCAACGCGCTTCCGGACATTCTGGCCGGCATGCGGGTGGGGCTCGTGGTCGCGCTGATCATCACGGTGGTCGGCGAGATGCTCACGAGCAGGCCAGGCCTTGGCCAGTTCGTCATGTTAGCTGCGCGAAGTTTCCGGTCGGCGGACCTCTATGCGGGCATCATCCTGCTCGGGTTGATCGGCCTTGTCTCGGCTCTGCTGCTCACTCAGGTCGAGAACCGGGTCTTGCGGTGGCGTCCGCGCTAGGCAACCGAAGACCGACCAATCCACTTTCGCGAGGCGGCCTCGGCGAAACAAAGACGCTCTTTCGCGACACGGACCGGCAGGTTTGGTGAGGTAGACCCTCTCCAAGGTTCGGGTGGAGGTATTGTCACGGCCTGACTGCCATGCTGCAGCCACGCAATCTGCTCGATCGAGGGCGAGCAGCCGCCAGCGGAATGGGGTGTCCGTCAGATGCTGATCATCATTGTCTTCGTGGTCCTCTTCGTGGTCGCAATGGCTGCCGCGGTCTATCTGCTCGGGGAACTGGAGAACGCCGTCATTCCGGCGCTGGTCGTCTCGAGCGTCGGCACCGGAGCGGTGGCCGTCGGACTGTCGGACACCGATCGCACCTTCATCATCATCGCCGTCGCGAGCCTGGCGGCCGCCATCATCTTCGCCGCCTTCATCATCGTCTGGGCGCGGCGGCGGTAGCAACCATCCTCAGGAGCGGATGCAGGCGACGAGGATCATCGGCTCCACTGAATGCGACACCGACGACTTTCGGGCGCCTTCCCATCGCGCGCCGCAGCCGCTAAATCTCCGGCCAAACCCTGACAGGCGGCCGGCCGGCCGTCACCGAGCCGGAGCCGATCATGAGTGACTACGATGTGCTGTGCATCGGCAACGCGATCGTGGACATCATCGCGCGCTGCGAGGACGATTTCCTCGTCGAGAACGGCATCATCAAGGGGGCGATGAACCTGATCGACGCAGCCCGCGCCGAGCAATTGTACGAGCGGATGGGGCCTGCGATCGAGGCCTCGGGCGGCAGCGCCGGCAACACTGCGGCGGGTGTCGCAAGCTTCGGTGGCCGGGCGGCCTTCTTCGGGAAAGTGGCGCGCGATCATCTGGGCGAAATCTACACCCACGACATCCGCGCCCAGGGAGTCGCCTTCGACACCCCGCCGCTGGAGAACGAGCCGCCGACCGCCCGTTCTATGATCTTCGTCACGCCGGACGGCGAACGCTCGATGAACACCTTCCTCGGCGCCTGCGTCGAACTGGGCCCGGACGACGTCGAGGAGGACAAGGCGAGCGGTGCGAGGGTCACCTATTTCGAGGGGTATCTCTGGGATCCGCCGCGGGCCAAGGAAGCGATCAGGCTGACGGCCCGGCATGCCCATGCGGCGGGACGCGAAGTGGCCATGACGCTCTCCGATCCCTTCTGCGTCGACCGCTACCGCGACGAGTTCCTGGATCTGATGCGATCCGGCACGGTCGATATCGTCTTCGCCAACGAGAGCGAGATGAAGTCGCTATACCAGACCGCATCCTTCGAGGCCGCTCTGAACGCTTTTCGCAGCGATTGCCGGCTCGGCATCGTCACCCGCTCCGAGCGCGGCTCGGTCGTTGTCCGCGGCGATGAGACGGTCGTGGTCGAGCCGCTCGCCATCAGGGAACTGGTCGACACGACCGGCGCCGGCGACCTCTATGCCGCCGGGTTCCTCTACGGCTACACGCAAGGGGCCGATCTCGCCCGCTGCGGGGCGCTCGGCAGCCTGGCGGCCGGCCTCGTCATCCAGCAGGTCGGGCCCCGTCCGCGCCAGAGTCTCAGGGACGAGGCCCGGCAGCGCGGCCTGGCATGATCTATTCGATCTCCTCCGGGCGGCGGCCGGGGCGACTCCTGTAGCGCGGCAGCCGCCAACCGAAGCGCAGCGCGCCGGCGCGGACGGCGAAAGCGACCAGGAACGCGATCGACGCCGCCGCCATGACCGGAAGCCCCGCCAAGTCTGCGAGCGTGAACGCGCCTGCGCCGGCGAGCGCGGCAGTGACGTAGATCTCCGGCCGCAGCAGCACCGAAGGCTCGCCGGCCAGGACGTCGCGCAGGATGCCGCCGAAGGTCGCGGTCAGCACGCCCGTCACCAGCGCCACGAGCGGGGAGCCGGTGACGACGAGGCCCTTCCACGCACCGAAGACGCTGTAGGCCGCGAGCCCGGCCGCATCGAGCCACAGGAGCAGCCGGTAGCGCGATTCGACCAGATGAGCGGTGAAATAGACCAGTGCCGCCGCGGCCGCGCAGACCAGGATGTAGTCGTGGTTGACGACCCAGAACACGGGAACGCCCAGGATAAGGTCCCTCAGCGTCCCGCCGCCAATCCCGGTAACGCCGGCCATGAAGACGAAGCCCATCGCATCGAGTTCCTTGCGCGAGGCGGCGAGCGCTCCGGTCGCGGCGAATACCGCCACGCCCGCGTAGTCGAACAGGACAATGGCATCCATGGCCGCAGCGCGACTAGCGATTGCGGAAGTCGGCGGATCGCTTCTCGGTGAACGCCGACATGCCTTCCTTCTGGTCGTCGAGCGCAAACATCGCGTGGAAGACCCGCCGCTCGAAGCGAAGCCCTTCGGACAGGGTCGTCTCGTAGGACCGGTTGACCGCTTCCTTGACCATCATGACGGCCGGGAGGGAGAAGTCGGCGATCTTCGTTGCGGCCTTCAGCGCCTCCTCGATGAGTTCGCCAGCCGGCACGACGCGCGAGACGAGGCCGCAGCTCTCGGCCTCGGCTGCATCCATGGTGCGGCCGGTCAGGCACATGTCCATCGCCTTGGCCTTGCCGACGAAGCGGGTCAGCCGCTGCGAGCCGCCCATTCCCGGCATCACGCCGAGTGTGATCTCGGGCTGACCGAACTTCGCCGAATCGGCGGCGATGATGAAGTCGCACATCATGGCGAGCTCGCAGCCGCCCCCGAGCGCGTAGCCCGCCACCGCCGCGATGACCGGCTTGCGGATCCGCGTCATCTCCTCCCAGCCGGCGAAGAAGTCTTCCATGTACATGTCGATGTAGGACTTGGTCTGCATTTCCTTGATGTCGGCGCCGGCGGCGAATGCCTTCTCCGAACCGGTGATGACGATCGCGCCGATGCGGGCATTTTGATCAAAGGCCTGCAGCGCGGCCATCACCTCCTTCAGCACCGTCGTGTTCAGCGCGTTGAGCGCCCTCGGGCGGTTGAGGGTGATCAGCCCCACCTTGCCACGGGTCTCGACCAGGATGGTTTCGTAGGCCATGCGACATCCCCTCTCTGCGGTGCCTGCTGGATAGCTAACGCTGGCAGGCCGGGCAATAGAATGTGGAGCGTCCCGACTGCACGATCCGTTCCACCGTTCCGCCGCAGCCGGACTTGCGGCAGGGCTGGCCCTCGCGATCGTAGACGCTGAAGGAATGCTGGAAGTAGCCGAGCGACCCGTCCGCCTGCACGTAGTCTCGAAGCGATGAGCCGCCCGCCGCGATGGCATCCGCGATCGTCTCGCGGATCGACCGGGCAAGCAGCTCCGTCCGCGGCGTCGAGGGTCGGCGCGTGGAGGCGATCGAGCCGGCGCGCCTGCGTGGCGACAGTCCCGCCCGCCACAGCGCTTCGCAGACATAGATGTTGCCGAGCCCGGCGATCAGCCGTTGGTCGAGAAGCGCGGCCTTGAGCGGCGCGCGGCGCTCGCGGAGCAGGGTGTTGAGAAGCGCGCCGTCCAGTGCGTTGCCTGTCGGTTCTATGCCGAGGCCCGACAGCAGCGGATGGCTTTCCAGGCAGTCGCGGCCGCCGAAGAGCATGAAGCCGAAGCGGCGTGGATCGTTGAAGATGACGCGCGCGGAGCGGGTCCGATCATCCTTCAGGTGGAACACCACATGATCGTGCAGCGTGTCCTTGCTCCGCTCGTGGTGGAATGAGCCGGGCACGTGTCCAGCATCCGCCTCCTCGACCCTGAACGAGCCGGACATGCCCAGGTGGCATATCAGCACGAGATCAATATCGAGGTGAACGAGCAGGTATTTCGCGCGGCGGCCGAGGGACATGATCCGCCGCCCGGCTAGCTTCTCCGCAAATCCGTCGGGAAAGGGGAAACGCAGATCGGCACGACGCTGCTCGACCGAAACGATCGTGGCGCCCTCCATGACCGGCGACAGGCCGCGGCGGACCGTCTCGACCTCCGGGAGTTCAGGCATTCCCGGCGATCGACTGGCGGAAACTCCTGCCGTGCGGGCCGGCATCCAGCCCAAGATGCTCGGCGATGGTCGCCGCGATGTCGGCATAGCTCGAACGCAGGCCGATCGGTCGGGGCGACAGTCCCGGACCGGTGCCGAGAATCGGCACCCGTTCCCTCGTATGGTCCGTGCCTCTCCAGGTGGGATCGCATCCGTGGTCGCCGGTCAGGACCAGCAGATCGCCCTCGCGAAGCAACTCGAATGCTTCCGGCAGGCGCCTGTCGAAAGCCTCGAGCGCCGCAGCGTAGCCCGGGACATCCCGCCGATGGCCGAACTCCGTGTCGAAGTCGACGAAATTGACGAAGACCAGATCGCCGTCGCGCGCTTCCCTCATCGCAGCGAGCGCGGCGTCGAACATGGCCATGTTGTCCTTCGCCTTCGAGATGTCGGTGACACCGCGATGCGCGAAGATGTCGGCGATCTTGCCGACTGCGAATACGCGGCTGCCGCGCTCCTTGAGCCGGTCGAGGAGAGTCGGCTCGGGAGGGGGGAGGGCATAGTCCTTGCGGTTGGCGGTGCGGGAGAAGCTGTCGCGGTTCTCGCCGACGAAGGGCCGCGCGATCACCCGCCCGATGTTGAGCGGCATGGCGAGCCGCCGCGTCAGCGCGCACAGCTCGTAGAGCCGTTCGAGCCCGAAGTGCGTTTCGTGCGCGGCAATCTGGATGACCGAGTCGACCGACGTGTAGACGATCGGCTTGCCCGTCGCGACATGCTCCTCGCCGAACTCCTCGATGATGGCCGTGCCTGACGCATGGCAATTGCCGAGTATGCCCGGCAACCCGCCCTCAGCGATCATCGCCTCGGTGAGGTCCGCGGGCAGCGCCGGCACCGTTTGCGGGAAATAGCCCCATTCGAAGGGAACCGGGACGCCGGCTATCTCCCAGTGGCCCGAGACAGTGTCCTTGCCGATCGACACCTCTTCCGCCGCGCCGAAGAAGCCTTGCGCGAACGGCGCGCGCGTCTCGCCGGCGGCGATCGCCGCCGCGCCGGGGAGCCCGAGCGCGTCCATGTTGGGGAGGTGGAGCGGTCCCTCGCGTAGACCGGGGCGGTCTCCGCGGCCTGCGGCGCATGCTTCGCGTATATGACCGTAGGTATCGGCGCCGTCATCGCCGAAGCTCGCGGCGTCGCGGGCGTGGCCTATCCCGAATGAATCGAGGACGAATATGAATGCACGCGTCACGGAATGCCTCGCCAGCTTTGGCAGAGGCCTGACATAGGCGGCCCCGCGGGCGAAGGCAATGCGCCGGCGGGGCCCGATATCAGGTCAGCAGGTGGTGCAGTCGATCCGGGCGCTCATGCGCGGCCGGAGAAAATAGGTCTCGTTCATCGCGATCCGGTCGAAGGCGGCGGCGAGACCGAGATTGGCCTTCTGGTCCGCGGTCCAGGTGATGACCGGGCGGTAGTCGAGCTGGCTCGAGACGCGTACCAGGAAGGTGTTGCGGATCCTGAGCTGTGTCGGGACGGTGGTCAGGCTGTTGCGCGGTGCTCCGACCGATGTGTTGCCGTTGGCGAGACGGCGCGACCACACCACCTGGGCCTTCGGCGTCGCCTCGTCGGTCAGGTAGATGGCAGTCACCTCGATCGTCGGCCGCGTCCTGTTGTAGGGCTGAAGGATCGACTCGCCGATCTGCATGATCGCGTCCAGCGTCGCGGGCGAGACTTCCTGCTGCTGCGTGACGAGGTCCGCCACCATCGAGCCGACGCGGCCGACCTTCTTGTTGGTCTCGATCCCCTGCGCGACCTCCATCGTCACGAAGTAGAGCGACAGGAGGACCGGCGCGATGAAGGCGAATTCGACGGCAGCCACGCCGCGACGATCGCCGATCAGGCGGCGCAGCCAGCCCCGCTCGGCAAAGGCACGACAGTTGTTCATGAAGGCGTCGAGCATGTGTGTCATCTCTTGTCTGCCCCTTCGGCCCGACGGTCAGTCGTCGAACGGCTCGTTTTGCCAGGTGACTGTCGCGAAGTGCAGCGTGTATCCGCCCTTCAGGTTCGCCATCGACTTGCGCATGAAGTCGGTCATCACGGGCCAGCGGTAGAAGACGCGCAGCATGTTGCGCGACATCGAGCGGCCCGGCGTGACGGCGAAGCCGGTGGTGTCGATGTCGCCGTCTGAAGTCAGCCTGATCCTCTCGCGGGCAGCATCCTGGAACGTCGCGTATTCGCGCAGGTCGAGAACCAGTCCCGGGCAGCCCTTGGTCACGACGATCTCCAGTCGGTCGCAGACGAGCTCGCGCAGCCTCTGCTCCGTCATCCCCGCCTGCTTGATCTGGCCGGTGCGGAACTGACGGGCGATGTCGTCGGCCGTATTGGCAAGCACTTGCTGTGCGGCAAACGAGATGCAGCTCTCGAGGATCGCGAAGACGAGCAGCGCAAAGGGTATCGCCAGCGCACCGAACTCGATTGCGGTGCTGCCCCTCCTGTTGCGCAGGAAGCGGTCGAAGAGGCCGCGCCGCGGCCTGGCCGCGGCTGTCACCGTGTGGGGAGTGATGTCGTCGGGCATCGTTGTCTCTGCCTCGGTCCAATTTGGGTGGACCATACAGGAGGCAGGTTGAAAGCCCGTTTTGTGCTTATGACAAATTGGCAGCGCCGCGTTAGCGCCGCCCTAACCAAGCGCTACTGCGCCATTTCCATCTCGGAGGCGCGTTCGGCATCGCTGCGGTATGCACCTTCGCAGAAAGGCGTGCAAGAGAGCGTCTGAACGCTCGAGCGACGATAGACCCGGATTGAGTTGGCGAAGTGGCGCGACACCACCACCTGCTCGTCGACGATCGGCTGTCCATCCTCGTCGATCACGACGAGGTTGGTGACGCCGAACCCACGCCCCGTGAGAACGATGGTCGAGGCGTCCTGCACCGAGGCATCCGCGATGGCGGGGTTGCCGATGATGATCGTGTCGGCCGGGCGAGACAGTTTCAGGATCTTGGCCTGGTTCATCTCGACGCTGATCCCTGCCTGCGCGAGAGCCGAGGCCGTGCCGGCTGCAAGGAGAAGCCCGCACGCGAGGAGGGCGCTTCTGAGCGGTTGGAACGTGTGCGGCATCATCCGATGTTCTCCAGGCGGATCCTTTGCTTCAACAGAGTCTGAACGAAAGTGGTGAATGGTCGGTTAAGCCGTCTTCGTGCTCTCACGCGCGTTGCGGGAAGCTCAGCAAGTCGAGGTCAATTGTTCTTCTCTTTGTCGGCAGGAACGGCGGAGCGTGCGAGCGTGAGAATTGGACGTTCCTGCTTATGCAGCTGTTAACCAGCCGGCGACGCCAAGCCGGGAAAGCTTTCGGTAAGGCTATTTGTTAAGTCGATCGCAATGCCTCCCGGTTAGCTTCTCGCCATCCGATCGACAAAAGAAGCCATCACGCCACAAGTTGACGGAAGTGCTGAAACACCTTGAGTAGGAGTTCCTGATGAACAAGGTCATGCGTTTCGTAAAGGACGAGTCCGGTGCGACCGCCATCGAGTATGGTCTGATCGCAGCTCTGATCGCTCTCGCAATCGTCGCCGGCGCCGGTGCGCTCGGCAACTCGATCAGCGACCAGTTCAGCCGCATCTCGGGCCGTCTGAACAACACCGCGAACTGATTTCCCGGTTTCACGACCAGGAGATGGAAGCCGCCCCGGGTGGGCGGCTTCATGCTTTTTCGGCGGGTGATTTCACCTTAGCTTAAGCGGCGGCCCGTAGTCTGCCGGTAGCCGAACCGAGGTGCGGAATGCTCGAGGCACTGATCTTCGTCGTCTTCCCGTTCTGTATGGTCCATGCGGCGGTGTCCGACATGGTGTCGATGACGATCGCCAACCGCATCTCGATCTTGCTCGTCCTCACCTTCGCGATCGTCGCGCCCCTGACCGGCATGGCCTGGTCGGATTTCGGCATGCACTTCGCCGCCGGAGGACTTGTCCTTGTCCTCACCTTCGGCGTCTTCGCATTCGGCGGGATGGGCGGTGGCGACGCCAAGCTGCTCGCCGCCACGTCCTTGTGGATGGGGTTCAGCATCGAGCTCCTGCAGTATGTCGTCTACGGCGGACTGCTCGGCGGGCTCTTGACCTTGCTCGTGCTCATGTACCGCAAGTCGGCGCTGTCCACCTTCACGGGCGACTACGTGCTGCTGCGCCATTTTGCAAACGACAAGGTCGGCGTTCCTTATGGACTGGCGCTGGGCGCGGCAGGTCTGATGGTGTTTCCGGCTACGCCTCTTGCGATGTGGGCACTCGCCCGTCTTGCCGGCAACTAGCAGGCTTGCTGCATACACTTTGAGTTAAGGACGATTGTAAGTCGTCCATTAACCTTAATTTGACGATTCCCACGCAATGTCCGGGCAGGTTCCGTCGTCATCGCGTCAGGGGTTCTTCCAATGGCTCCATCAAGAGTGATCGTTCTGGGCATCGCAGTGGTAGCCGCTGCCGGCGCCGGGTTGGTCGCACGCAACATCACCTCGGCCCCGCCCGAGGTCATCGTCGAGCACGTTCCATCCGAGCCAGCGATCAGGCTGGAGGAGGTGCTGGCGCTGACGCGCGACGTCCCGATGGGCGAGCCGCTGGGCGCGAACATCGACTGGCAGGCTTGGCCCTCGGATGGACTGCAGGACTACTTCATCCGGCGCTCCGCCGACCCCGAGGCGCTGGAGAGGCTGCGCAGTTCAATCGCGCGGGTACCGCTGTATGCCGGCGAGCCGCTGCGGACCTCCAAGCTGATCGGCGGCGGGCAGAGCTTCATGGCGGCGATCCTGCCCTCGGGCAAGCGCGCCATCGCCACGCAGATCTCGGCTGCCACCTCGGCGGGCGGCTTCATCCTCCCCGATGATCGCGTCGACGTCATCATGACGCGCCGCTCGCAGCAGGCGAGTGCCGGCGAGGGCTTCATCACCGAAACCATCCTGCGCAACATCCGCGTGCTCGCGATCGACCAGACGATCCAGGAGGACGAGGAAGGACGCCGGGTCCGGGTAGGCGAAACGGCGACGCTGGAGCTCAGCCCCCAGCAGGCCGAGATCATCACCGTGGCGCAGCAGATGGCGGACAGGCTCACGCTTGCCCTCCGCCCGATCGTCGATGCGCAGGAAGTGGTCGACGAGGAAGCAGACTATCTCGTTTCCGGAAGCGGGCGGCGCGGAACCGTGCGCCTCATCCGCTCGGGCGAGATTTCGGAGATCGGGGCCCGCTAATGCTTAGAATCGAGGGGAAGGGGCTTATGAACGAATATCGGGCTGGCAGGCGCTGGCTGCCCATGACCGCGGCTGCGCTCGCGCTGACGGCATGCCTGTCGCCGGTGGTGACGCCGGCCGAGGCGCAGACGACTGTGGTGACGGCCCAGACGGCGACCCAGCGCCTCCAGCTCGGCCTGAACAAGTCGATCGTCATCGACCTGCCGCGGGATGCCTACGACATCCTGGTCGCCAATCCCGCGGTGGCCGACGCCGTCACCCGCACGGCGCGTCGGATTTATCTATTCGGAAAGCAGGTCGGCGAGACCAACATCTTCGTCTTCGGTGCCAATGGCGAGCAGATCGCCAGCCTCGACCTCGTCGTCGAGCGCGACGTTTCGGGCCTTGAGGCACATCTCCGGCGCTTCGTCCCGAACTCCGACATTCAGGTCGAACTCGTCAACGACAACGTCGTCCTGACCGGGACGGTCGAATCGCCGATCGACGCGCAACGCGCCGCGCGTCTCGCTCAGATATTCGTCAGCGGCGGTGAGGCGACGACCGGCCAGTACTCGCAGACGGCGGCTGCCGCCAGCGACGGCGGGGGCGTGGACATCAACAACCCGGACCAGGAGCGCCGGGTCAGCCAGATCGTCAACCTGATCCAGATCATCGGCGTCGACCAGGTGACGCTGAAAGTGACGGTGGCGGAAGTCAGCCGCAACGTGATGCGCCAGCTCGGCGTCAACATGATCGGCAGCGGCAATCTCAACGGCATCACGTGGGGAGCCCTGACGGACATCCCCGCCGGGCTGGGCAAGCCGATCGCCAGATCGGGCGCGTCGGTGACCGGCGGCCTCATCGATGCCTATCTGAACGCGATGGAGCAGGCGGGCGTGATGCGCACGCTGGCCGAGCCCACCTTGACCGCCGTCTCTGGCGAGCAGGCCACCTTCCGCGTCGGCGGCGAATTCAATCTGGTCACCGGCCAGGACATCGGCGACGACGCCCTTACCTACGAAGTCGAGCGGCTCGAGTACGGCATCGGCCTCGAGTTCATGCCGGTCGTTCTGTCGCAGGGCCGTATCAGCCTGAAGATCAGGACGCAGGTGTCCGAACCGACGAACGAGGCAGCGGTCACCTTCTCGGCCGGCGGTCGTGGAACACCGGGAATGTCTGCCCTTTCGATCCGCAGGCGCCTGGCCGACACGACGGTGGAATTGCCGTCGGGCGGCTCGATGATGATCGCCGGCCTCGTCCGCGACGACATCCGCCAGGTCATGGGCGGGCTGCCCGGACTGTCGAGGCTGCCCGTGGTCGGGACGCTGTTCCGCAGCCGCGATTTCGTCCGCAACGAGACCGAGCTCGTCATCATCGTGACGCCGTATCTGGTCCGCCCCGTGGCGCGCAACCAGCTCAACCGGCCGGATGACAACTTCAACGCAGCCAGCGAGGGCGCCGGCATGTTCCTCGGCCGCGTGAACCGCGTCTACGGGACGATGCAGACCGATCTGCCGGCCGGGCGCTATCACGGCGTCGTCGGCTACATCTACAAGTGAGTGGGGACGGGGCAATGACGATCGAGCTCAACGCAGCACCGGCTGCAGGAACCCGCGAAGCGGGATGGGCAGCAATCACCCGCGGCATGCTCGCGGCGACGGCGGCGCTCCTGCTCGCCTCGGGCTGCGCCAACCGCGACAGCATCGTCGTCGGTGCCGTGCCCGATGACTACCGCACCAACCACCCGATCGTGATCTCCGAGCGGGAGAAGATCATCGACATCCCGGTCGGCGTTTCCGAGCATCGCGCCTCGAACACGCAGCGGGTCGCCCTCGAGGGCTTCATCGCCAATTACGACCGGTCCGCCGGCACGACAGTGACCATCCTCGTCCCGAGCGGGTCCGCCAACGCCTACGCCGCCTCGGCGGTCGCGGCCGACTTCACCCAGATACTGCGCCGCAACGGCATACCGGAGGGCCGCATCATCCGCCGGCCCTACCAGGCCGGTGCCAGCGAGCAGGCGGCGCCGATCCGCGTCTCCTACCTGACCATGGCCGCCTCGGCGGGCCCCTGCGGCCGCTGGACAGGCGACCTTCTCGATAACCCCGAGAACCGGCACTACACGAATTTCGGGTGCGCCTATCAGGCGAACCTGGCCGCCCAGGTCGCCAATCCCGCCGACTTCCTCGGGCCGCGGCGGTCCGGCGAGATCGACGCGACGAAGCGCAGCCTCGCGATCGACATCTACCAAACGACGCCGGGTGAGTGGAATCCGGTGACCGACTACTGAACTTGACCGGCGTTGACCCTGGGGGGCACGCGGACAGAACTGGGACAGCGTGACGATGAGCAATCTGGCCTACAACCATGATGTCGATGCCCTCGGCGGTGACGAAAGTGAGATCTCGGCTCTAACCGCGCTCCGCCCCGTTCCCCGCATCTCGATCCAGGCCTTCTGCGAGACCGAGAGCGTGGCCAATCCGATCGAGCGGGCGGCCGGCGACCGGCGCATGTCCAAGGCCCATCTCAAGGTCCACATGGGCGGCATCGCGACCGCGATCGAGTTCTACCAGACGGCTGCGACGCCAAACCTCATCATCCTCGAATCGAGGGACGAGCCGAAGCAGCTGATCCATTCCCTCCAGCGGCTGGCCGAGGTCTGTGACCAGAGCACCAAGGTCGTCATCATCGGCCACTACAATGACGTCAGCCTCTACCGCGAGCTCGTCCGCTCGGGCGTCTCGGAATATGTGGTGGCGCCGATCTCGATGGCCGACGTGGTCTCGGTCATCGCCGGAATCTTCGTCGATCCCGACGCCGAGCCGATCGGGCGCTCCATCGCCTTCGTCGGTGCCAAGGGCGGAGTGGGCTCCTCGACGATCGCCCACAACATCGCCTGGACGATATCCAACCTCTTCGCTTCCGAAGTCGTGGTCGCCGATATGGATCTGGCCTTCGGCACCGCCAACATCAATTTCGACCAGGACCCCGCGCAGGGGATAGCCGAGGCGGTCTTCGCGCCCGAGCGGATCGACGAGGTCTATCTCGATCGTCTCCTGGCACAGTGCGCGGAGCGGCTTTCGCTGCTCGCCGCGCCCTCGACCCTCGATCGCGTCTACGATTTCGATCCGGAGGCCTTCAGCCAGATCATCGAGACCGCGCAGCGCAGCGCGCCCGTCCTCGTCCTCGACGTGCCGCATGTGTGGTGCGGGTGGAGCAAGATGACGCTCACCCAAGCCGACGAGGTCGTCATCACGGCGACGCCGGAACTGGCGAACCTGCGCAACACCAAGAACATCGTCGATGCGCTGAAGAAGCTGCGGCCCAACGATCCGCCCCCCAAGCTGGTGATCAATCAGGCGGGAATTCCGAAGCGTCCCGAGATATCGGCCGCGGACTTCGCCGAGCCGCTCGGCATCCAGCCGCTGTCGATCATCCCCTTCGATCCGGCGTTCTTCGGCACGGCCGCGAACAATGGCCGCATGCTGGGCGAGATGGATCCACAGAACCCGGTGGTCCTCGCGATCAACGAGATGGCGCATGTGCTGACGGGGCGTTCCGAGGTGAAGGCGCGCAAGAAGAGCGGGCTCGACAGCCTGCTCGGGCGCCTGAAGCTCAAGAAGTCGTAGCAGGCGAAAGCGGGCGACAGTCATGTTCGGAAGACGAGGCAACGAGAGCGGCTCATCCGGCAGCTCGAACTACCGGCCGGCGCCGCCCTCCTTCGAAGTGGCGGCCGAGGAGGGCCGGCCCGACACGCGCGCGGGGGAGACCGCGACCGCGGTGCTTGAGCGCGAGCCGCCCGCGGCACCTCAGCGACGGCCTGCCGAGCCGGCGCGCCCGGCGGAGACCACCCGTTCGGCGCGCCCGGCGCGCGAGCGCAGCGAGAGCTACTACGACACGAAGAGCCAGGTCTTTTCCGCGCTCATCGACACGATCGATCTTTCCCAACTCGCAAAGCTCGACCAGGAGAGCGCACGCGAGGAAATCCGCGACATCGTCAACGACATCATCGCGATCAAGAACTTCGCGATGTCGATCGCTGAGCAGGAGGAACTGCTCGAGGACATCTGCAACGACGTGCTGGGCTACGGGCCGCTCGAGCCGCTGCTGGCCCGAGACGACATTGCCGACATCATGGTGAACGGCGCCCGCGACGTCTATATCGAGGTGGGTGGAAAGGTCGAGAAGACGACTGTCCGGTTCCGGGACAACCAGCAGCTCCTGAATATCTGCCAGCGCATCGTCAGCCAGGTCGGCCGGCGCGTGGACGAGGCGAGCCCGATCTGCGACGCGCGCCTGCCCGACGGAAGCCGCGTCAACGTGATCGCGCCGCCGCTCGCCATCGACGGCACCGCGCTCACCATCCGAAAGTTCAAGAAGGACAAGCTCACGCTCGACCAGCTGGTCAAGTTCGGCGCCATCACGCCCCAGGGCGCCGAGGTGCTGAAGGTGATCGGCCGCGTCCGCTGCAACGTCGTCATCGCCGGCGGCACGGGTTCGGGCAAGACGACGCTGCTCAATTGCCTGACCAACTACATCGATCGCGACGAGCGCGTGATCACCTGCGAGGACTCGGCGGAGCTCCAGCTGCAGCAGCCACATGTGGTGCGGCTCGAGACAAGGCCGCCGAACCTCGAGGGCGAAGGCGAGGTCACCATGCGCGATCTCGTCAAGAACTGCCTGCGCATGCGGCCCGAGCGCATCATCGTCGGCGAGGTGCGCGGCCCCGAGGTCTTCGATCTCCTGCAGGCGATGAATACCGGCCATGACGGCTCGATGGGCACCATCCACGCCAACAGCCCGCGCGAGTGCCTGAGCCGTATGGAATCGATGATCGCCATGGGCGGCTTCGGCCTGCCCCAGCGCACCGTGCGCGAGATGATCGTCGGCTCGATCGACGTCATCATCCAGGCCGCGCGCCTTCGTGACGGCTCGCGCCGCATCACGCACATCACCGAGGTGATCGGCATGGAAGGCGACGTGATCATCACCCAGGACCTCATGCTTTACGACATCCGCGGCGAGGACTCGAACGGTCGCATCCTGGGCCAGCACGTTTCGACCGGCATCGGCCGCCCCGGCTTCTGGGATCGCGCCCGCTACTACGGCGAGGAGGCGCGTCTGGCCAACTCGCTCGAGGCGATGGAGCGGCAGCAGTGACAACGCGGCGCGTGTCCAGGGGGCGACGCTGAATGTTCGGTTTCGATACCACCGTCCTGATGTTCATCGCGCTGGCCGCCGCGAGCGCCGGCGCTTTGGCCTATGCGGTCATGTTCCGCTCGATCGAGAACGAGAGGAATAGCGGCAAGCGTCTGGAAGCCATCAAGAGCGCCGAAACCGATCGATCGGTGGTCAAGGCTTCGCGCGACCGGGTGGCCGAAGCGGCCAAGCGGCGTCGTTCCATCCAGGATTCGCTGAAGGAACTGGACGACAAGCAGAAGCTGCGCGACCGATCGATGCGGAAGCCGCCGCTCCCCGTCCAGATTCGGCAGGCGGGCATGACGCTCTCGATCGAGCGCTTCTACGTCTATTCGGTCATCTGCGGCCTCGCCATAGCCCTGGTCGTCTTCGTTCTTGGCGCGCCGTTGCTGATCGTGGCGGGCGCCTTGATCGTCGGCGGCTTCGGCCTCCCGCGCTGGTTCGTCGGCTTCAAGCGCGGGCGCAGGGTGAAAGCGTTTCTCGAAGAATTCCCGAACGCGCTCGACGTGCTGGTGCGCGCGGTCAAGTCCGGCCTGCCCCTCAACGATGGCGTCCGGCTGATCGCGAGTGAATCGCCCGAGCCGGTCAAGACGGAGTTCCGGCGGCTTGTGGAGGCACAGCAGCTCGGCCTCTCGCTGCCGGAGGCGACGTTGCGCATGCACGAGACCATGCCGTGCCCCGAGGCGAGCTTCTTCGGCATCGTGATCCAGATCCAGAGCCAGGCCGGCGGCAATCTCTCCGAGGCGCTGGGCAACCTCTCCAAGGTGTTGCGCGATCGCAAGAAGATGAAGGCGAAGGTCAACGCCCTCTCGATGGAGGCGCGCGCATCGGCCGCCATCATCGGCGCGCTGCCATTCATCGTCGCGTTCCTCGTCTATCTTTCCAGCCCCAACTACATCATGCCGCTGTTCACGACGAGCACGGGCCACCTGATCCTGATCGTCTCGGGAATCTGGATGTCCATGGGCATCTTCGTCATGAAGAAGATGATGAACTTCGAGGTCTAGAGCCGTGACCGACCAGATCATCAAGACAATCCTCGATCCGAGCTTCGTCATCGCGCTGCTCGTCGCGCTGGCGGTCTTCGCAACCGTGTTCACGCTGATGCCGGCATTCGGCGGCGACGTGCTGAAGGCCCGCATGAAGACGGTGGCGCTCGAGCGCGACGAACTGCGCGCCAAGCAGCGCGCGCGCCTGGCCGCGGAAGCGGACCGCCGCAGGCGCGGCCTGCGCCACGAGCAGTCGGCCGGCATGAAGAGCATCGTCGAGCGGCTCGACCTCAAGCGGGCACTGGCCGACGAGAACACGGTGGCCAAGCTCCGTATGGCGGGCTTCCGCGGCGAGAATCCGCTTACCCGCTTCCTGTTCTTCAGGCTTGTCCTGCCCTTCGTCTTCTTCGCGATGGCGGGTGCCTACATCATGCTCCTTGGCGGATTTGCCGAGCAGCCGCCGCTGGTGAAGCTCTTCATCTGCGTCGTCGCGGCCTATGGCGGCTTCTACGCGCCCATCATCTACGTCTCCAACCGTGCGACCAAGCGCAAGCAGAACATCCAGAAGGCCTGGCCGGATGCGCTCGACCTGCTGCTGATCTGCGTCGAATCGGGCATGTCGGTGGAGGCCGCGTTCCGGCGCGTCGCCGACGAGATCGGCACCCAGTCGGTCGAGCTCGCCGAGGAGTTCGTGCTCACCAACGCCGAGCTTTCCTTCCTCCAGGAGCGCAAGCAGGCCTACGAGAACCTGGCGATCCGCACCGGTCTCGACACGGTCCGGAGCGTCACCCAGGCGCTGATTCAGGCGGAACGCTACGGCACGCCGATCGCCCATGCGCTGCGCGTGCTCGCCGCGGAGAGCCGCGAGATGCGGATGAACGCGGCCGAGAAGAAGGCTGCGGCGCTCCCGCCGAAGCTCACCGTGCCGATGATCCTGTTCTTCCTCCCGGTGCTGTTCGCCGTCATCCTCGGCCCGGCAGGCATCCAGGTCGCGGAACGCGGTATCTTCTAGGGCGATCCCGGGAAGCATCGTCAGTAGGCCGATCGCCGCCTGCGGGCGGCGATCCCTCACCGAAAACCTACCAGTCAAGAGTGCTGCGGAACTGCTCGCCCATGCTCCATGCCCGGGCGTGAGAGCGCGGGGGAAGGAGCGCGTGGTGGCGAAGGCTGTTCGCTGGGGAAATCAGTTCGTGTTGTTCTCGTCTTCCGCCGCGCCGTCGCGGAGCTGGCTCCACGCGTTCTGCTGCGCCAGCATCGAGCGGAGATAGGCGACGTTCGCCTGCGCCTGCTCGGGAGACAGCTCCTGGCTGGCGATCTGCTCGGCCTCCTGGAAACGCCCCTGCAGGCCGACGACGAGTGCCAGGTTCTGGCGCACGCGGCTGTCGGCACCGGGCTGCTGGACGGCGTTGCGCATGTGGGTCTCGGCAGTCCGCAGATCGCCTTCGAGCACGTAGGACATGCCGAAATTGGACAGCACCGACGGCTCGTTCGGGCTGAGCTCGAGCGCCCGCCGGTAGAGCTGTCGCGCGGTTTCAGTCTCACCGAGCTGGTCGAGGATGGCTGCCTCGGCCGAGACGAGCCGCCAGTCGGGATATTCGGGCGTCTGGGCGCGGCGCACGGCGTCGAGCGCCGGCTGGAGCTGTCCGGCGGAGGCCAGCGCCTTGCCGTATTCCGCCAGCACGCGCCGCTCCTGCGGGTTCTCGATCGCGAGCTTGCGCATGACGGCCAACGCCTGCTCGCTGTTGCCGGTCATCTGCAGCACCGACGCGTAGCGCATGGCAAGCGGGACGTCGGTGGAGTTGCGGGCGTAGGCCTGGCCGAGCGATTGCTGGGCGCTCTGCAGTTCCTGGCCGCTCATCTGCTCGACCGGCCGCGAACCAGCCGACCGGTCGATCGAGCCGGTGGTCAGGCGCCCGTTCGCGCAGCCGGCCATCGATGCCATCAGCACCAGGGCGAGCGCCGAGGTGATCATGCGCTTTTTGCTTGATTTCGCGATCGTATCGACAAACATCCGCGCCTGCTCCCATCGTCCCAGCAGCCTCATGACGAGGCTGTTGATGAGGCAGAGAAATATTCCGTTAACCCTAACGGATCGTTAAAGCCGCGCCTTCCGGGTGCGAGGAAGGACCGTGCGAATGCCCGTCACACTTGCCGCCAGGAAGGGGACAAACGCGCGTCCCATCCACTTCGTGACGGAGGGGCGCCTGCAGGATGCCGGTCTCGACGGGCGGACCTTGCGCTGGGCGGAGACGAACGGCTTTCGCGGGCAGGCGGGGCGCATGCTCCTCGTTCCCGGCGAGAAGGGGGAGGCGGAGGCTGCCCTGTTCGGCCGGCCCCCCGATGCGGCAGGCTTTTCGCCGCTTGCCGCCGGCAGCCTTGCCCGGGCGCTTCCCGCCGGGCAGTGGCACTGCGTGGGAGCGACGGGCCATCCCGACCTGACGGCCGCCGCATTCGTGCTCGGCGGCTACGTCTTCACCCGCTACGGCAAGAAGCCCGGCCGGGACCTCGACATCCATGTGCCCGGAGCCGACGTCAGGATCGCTGCCGCCGACGCCGAGGCCGTCATGCGTGTGCGCGACCTCATCAACACCCCGGCCAACGACATGGGCCCCCAGCAACTGGAAGAGGCCGTGCGGGTGCTGGCTCGCCGCCACAAGGCGAAGGTCTCCGTGATCTCCGGCGACGCGCTCTTGCGCCGGCGCTTTCCGCTCATCCATGCGGTCGGGCGCGCGGCCGCACAGGCGCCCCGGCTGATCGACATGAGTTGGGGCCACAAGTCGGACCCAAAGGTGACCCTGGTCGGCAAGGGCGTCTGCTTCGATACCGGCGGCCTCGACATCAAGCCGTCGAGCGGCATGCTCCTGATGAAGAAGGACATGGGCGGAGCGGCCAACGTTCTCGGGCTGGCGTCGATGATCATGCAGCGGGGGCTGAGGGTTCGGCTGCGCGTTCTTGTGCCCGCAGTGGAGAATGCCATCGCCGGCAATGCTTTCCGGCCGGGCGACGTCATCGCGAGCCGCAAGGGCCTGACCGTCGAGATCGGCAATACCGACGCGGAAGGGAGGCTCGTGCTGGCGGATGCGCTGGCGCTCGCCGACGAGGAGGAGCCTCGTCTCCTCATCGACATGGCCACCCTCACCGGGGCAGCGCGCGTCGCGCTCGGCCCGGATCTGGCGCCGTTCTACACTGCCGACGATCAGCTTGCAGAGGAGATACGGCTCGCGGGGGACAGGCTCGCCGATCCGGTCTGGCGCATGCCGCTCTGGGCCGCCTACGACCGAAAGCTGGAGTCGAAGGTCGCGGACCTCGGCAATGTCGGCTCCGATGCGCATGCCGGCTCGGTGACGGCGGCGCTCTTCCTGCAGCGTTTCGTCGAGCGCTCTGCGATCTGGGCGCATTTCGACATATTTGGCTGGTGTCCGACGGAGAGGCCTCACTGCCCCGTCGGCGGCGAGGCACAAGCCATCCGCGCGCTCGCTTCTGTTCTTGAGCGCCGCTTCAGGAGGACCTAGACGGTGACCCGATCGGTTGCGAGCGAACTCGATCCCCGGCTCAACGCTGTGCGGCCCGACCTGGCGGACGAGCGGCTGCGCGGGCTGGTCGAGGCTTCGAGCTTCGTCACCGGGAAGCCGGCGCGCGTCGCCTCGCCCGTCCTCGACCTGCACCGGCGGCCCGATCCTTCATCCGGGATCGACACGCAACTCCTGTGCGGCGACGAGGTGCTGGTTTTCGATGAATCCGAAGGCTGGGCCTGGCTCCAGTCGGTGGCCGACGGCTATGTCGGCTATGCCTCGGCCGCCGCGGTTACGGATGCTGCGCCCGAGCCGACCCATGTCGTGACCGCACAACGCAGCTTTCTCCATCCGGCTGCCGACATGAAACTACCCCCGACATGCTGCCATTCGATGGGCGCCGGTCTTGCGATCGTCGGCTTCGCCGAGACGCGCGGTACGAGTTACGGCCTGCTGGCGAGCGGCGAGGCGATCATCGCGGGCCACATAGCGCCGCTGGGAGCGGTAGTGAGCGACTTTGTGGAGGTGGCGGAAAGGCTGCTCCGCACGCCTTATCTGTGGGGCGGCGCGAGCGCCTTCGGCATCGACTGCTCCGGCCTTATCCAGCTCGCGATGCGCATGTCGGGAAGCAAGGTGCTGCGCGACACCGACATGCAGGCGGCAAGCATCGGGTCGGCGATCGACCCTGGACCCCGGCTAGCCGGCCTGCGCCGCGGCGATCTCGTCTTCTGGAAGGGGCATGTCGCAATCATGACCGACGGCGAGACGATTGTGCACGCGAACGGCCACACGATGGACGTGGCGATCGAGGCTCTGGCGGAAGCTGTCGATCGGATCGCGCATCTCTACGGCCGGCCCACGGGCTTCCGCCGGCCGTAGCCGGTCAATAGCCTGCCTCGCGATCAACGACGTGCTGGAGCGGCTCCCCACGTTCGAAACGGCTCATCTGCGCCAGCATCGTCGGAACGAGATGAACAGGGTCGGAGTCGGCCGCCGCATGGGGCGTGACGAAGACGCGCGGGTGCGTCCAGAGCTGGCTCTCCGGCGGGAGCGGCTCCGTCTCGAAGACGTCGAGGCTCGCCTCCTTCAGCGTGCCGTCATCCAGCGCGCGCAGGATGTCGGCCTCCTTCTGCAGCTTGCCACGCCCCGCATTGACGAGGCAGGCGCCGCCGATTGCGTTGTCGCGCCTGAGGGCGCGCAGCAAGGCGTAATCGATGATGCCTTCCGTCGCCGGCGTGTGGGGCAGCAGCACGACCAGTATGTCGGTCCGCGCAAGGAAGGAAGCCAGCCCGTCTTCGCCGGAATAGCAGTCGACCCCGTCCATCGGCCGCGCGCTCCGCGTCCAGCCCGCTACCTGGAAGCCGAGCGCGAGGAGGGCGCGTGCCGCCGCCCGGCCGAGCTGGCCGAGGCCCATGATGCCGACGGTGACGTCGCCCGCCGCCGGCTGGAGCGGCGCATGCCAGATGACTCGCCGCTGCTGGTCGCGATAGAGCATGCCCAGCCGGTGGTGGTCGAGCACTCTCCAGGTTACGTATTCCGTCATGTATTGCGTCAGGTTGTCGGCGACGACGCGTACAATTGGCACGTCCGGCAGCTCCGGGTCGGCGAAGATATGGTCAACGCCCGCGCCGATTGAGAAAACGGCCTTGAGATTGGGCAGACGGGAAAGCACTCCCGGACGGTGTTTCCAGACCACGGCGTAATGGATCGACGGATCTTCGGGACCGCCGGGATCCAGCACCACCTGGCGCTCCGCCGACAGCAGTTCGTGCCAGCGCAACGGGTTGAAGCCCGTCACGGAAAGGAGGATGCGGCCCTTCGCTTCCGTCATGATGCGACGTCCCCTAGCTGCTATTCGCTGACGACGCCGACAGGCGCTGTGGCGATGTCGAACGCGGCGGCGATGAGCGCCTTCGTATAGTCCGTCTTGGGATTGTGGAAGATGTCGCGCGCCGGACCGTGCTCCACCACCTTGCCGTTGCGCATCACCATGACTTCATTGGCGAGTGCGCGGATCACCTTGAGGTCATGGCTGATGAACAGATAGGCGAGGCGGTGCTTCCTCTGCAGTTCGCGCAGCAGGTCGACCACCTGCGCCTGGACGCTCATGTCGAGCGCAGAGGTGGGTTCGTCCAGCATGACGAAGCGGGGCTTCAGCACCATGGCGCGGGCGATGGCGATGCGCTGCCTCTGCCCGCCGGAGAATTCGTGCGGATAGCGGAAGCGCGCCGCCGGGTCGAGGCCCACCTCCTGGAGCACCGCGACCACCGCAGCGTCGCGCTCTTCGGCGCTGGTGCCCGGCTCGTGGATCGCAAGCCCCTCGGCCACGATCTCGGCGATGGACATTCGCGGGCTGAGCGAACCGAACGGGTCCTGGAAGACGATCTGGATTTCGCGGCGTAGAGGCCGCATCTGCCGGAAGGTATATTCCTCGATAGCGCGGTCGCCGAGCCGGATGCGCCCCTCCGACGAGATCATCCTGCACAGCGCCAGCCCGAGCGTCGTCTTGCCTGAGCCCGATTCGCCGACGATGCCGAGCGTCTGTCCGGCCTTCACCTCCACGTCGACACCATCGACCGCCTTCACGTGATCGACCGTCCTGCGGAAGAAGCCCTTCTTGATCGGGAACCAGACCTTCATGTCGGCGCCCTTCATCACCGTCTCGGCGGTCGGGTCGACCGCGGGCGGCTCGCCCTTCGGTTCGGATGCGAGGAGGTGCTGCGTATAGGGATGCTGCGGGTTGGCGAATATCTCGGCGGTGGGCCCCGTTTCGACGATCTTGCCCTTGGTCATCACGCAGACACGATCGGCGATGCGGCGCACGATGCCGAGATCGTGGGTGATGAACAGCATCGACATGTCGTTGGCCTGCTTGAGCTTGCCCAGCAGTTCGAGAATCTGCGCCTGGACGGTCACGTCGAGCGCGGTGGTCGGCTCGTCGGCGATCAGGAGTTCCGGCTGGTTGGCGAGTGCCATGGCGATCATGACGCGCTGCCGCTGTCCGCCGGAGAGCTGGTGCGGGTAAGCGCCGAGCCGCTTCTCGGCATCGCGCACGCCGACCTGCTCGAGCAGTTCGAGTGTGCGGGCACGCGCCTTCTGGTCGCTCATGCCCTGGTGCAGCTTCAGTACCTCCCCGACCTGCCGCTCGATCGTGTGCAGCGGGTTGAGCGAGGTCATCGGCTCCTGGAAGATCATTGTGATCTTGTTGCCGCGAACCTTGCGCAGCGCGTTCTCGTCCTTGGCGAGCAGATCGTCGCCGCGGAACAGGATCTGGCCCGAAGGGTGGCTGGCGGCGGGATAGGCGAGGAGCTTCAGCACCGACAGCGCCGTGACCGATTTGCCGGAACCCGATTCGCCGACGAGCGCCACAGTCTCGCGCGGGGCGATGTCGAAGGAGACCCTGTCGACGGCAAGCGTCTCCTGCTGGCCCTGCGTGAAGAGGACCGAGAGGTCTCGGACGGAGAGGAGGGGAGAGCTCAAAGCGCCGCCTCGACGTCGGTCAGCTTGAAATCATCCCCCTTGAAGAGAAGGGGTTCGCTCCGGGCCTTGGCGAGGGCATAGGCGAAGCAGTCGCCCAGATTGAGCTTGGCGGGATGATTGCCCTTGCCGTAGCGCTGGTAGGCGGCGCGGGCAAGCCGGGTCTGGTGAAGGGTCGGCGAATACACCTTGATGCCGCTGACGCGGATGATCTCGTCAAACGCCTGGCTTGTTTGCTCTCCTAATTTGTCGGAGCGGATGGCTGCCTCGAGGAAGTTGATCGGTGAGATCAGCAGATCCTCCAGTTCATCGGCGATGGCCCGACTGAAAGCATCTGCATCCGGCTCGTCCAGCACGACGGCAAGCAAGGCTGAAGCGTCGACGATCATACAGGCAATCCGTCGTCGTCGTAGAGATCGGTATGATCGCTTGTCACTCCGGGCACAGCCGGCGGAAGCCGCGACACGATTTCCTTGATCATCTGGTACCGGGATTCGCGCTCGGCGTGGCGATGGACGCGCGTCAGCTGGTCCTCGAGGGCCTTCTCCACCGCCGCCGTCATGCTGGTTCCGGTCTCTCGCGCCAGCTGGCGCGCAAGGTCATGCGCCCTGTCGCTTTTGATGTTGAGTCCCATGACTATCTCCATGGTAGAAACACAGCAGGAATTCTACCGTCCCTAACCTTCATCGGAAAGTCTTGCGCGGGTCGAACGCGTCGCGCGTCGCCTCGCCGATGAAGATCAGCAGCGACAGCATGACGGACAGCGTCACGAAACCGGTGATGCCGAGCCACGGCGCGTTGAGATTGCGCTGCCCCTGGCGCAGCAGCTCGCCGAGCGAGGCCGAACCCGGCGGCAGGCCGAAGCCGAGGAAGTCGAGCGACGTCAGAGTGGTGATCGAGCCGTTCAGGATGAAGGGCAGGAAGGTCAGCGTGGCGACCATCGCATTGGGCAGGAGATGCCTGAACATGATGGTGCCGTTGCCGACGCCGAGCGCCCGCGCGGCGCTCACATATTCGAAGTTGCGCGCCCTGAGGAACTCCGCCCGCACGACGCCGACGAAGGCAACCCACGAGAACAGAAGCATGATGAAGAGGAGTATGAAGAAGCCCGGCGGAAGGACGGCCGCGATGATGAGGATGAGGTAGAGCACCGGGATCGACGACCAGATCTCGATGAAGCGCTGGAAGATGAGGTCGGTCCAGCCGCCGAAATAGCCCTGGACAGCGCCCGCCGACACGCCGATGACGGCCGAGGCGATGGTCAGCGTGAGCCCGAACAGCACGGAGATGCGGAAGCCGTAGATGACGCGTGCCGCCACGTCGCGCGCCTGGTCGTCGGTGCCGAGCCAGTTCCAGTTGCCCATGGTGCAGTTCGGATCCTCGACTCCGAGCTCGTAGCGCGCGCAGCGCTGCTCCTCGGTGAACATCCAGGATGGCCTGGCCGGTGCGGCGGTCGGGATCTCGTTGTTGACCGTGCGGAACGAATAGCGGATCGGCGGCCACAGCATCCAGCCCTCCGCCTCGATCTCCTCCTGGATGAACGGGTCGCGATAGTCGGTGATTGCGAGAAAGCCGCCGAATCGCTCCTCCGGATAGTCGACAAAGACCGGAAACAGGAGCTCGTCCTGGTAGGAGACCACGATCGGCCGGTCATTGGCGATGAACTCGGCGAACAGCGAAAGCACGAACAGGACGAGGAAGATCCACAGCGACCAGTAGCCGCGCCGGTTGGCCTTGAAGTTCTGCCAGCGCCGCTTGTTGAGAGGCGACAGCCACGGGCGGCCGGTGCGCTCCCTGACCTTCTCGACTTCGGCCTTGGAGAGGATGTCCGACATCTCAGACCTCTCGCCGCTCGAAGTCGATCCGCGGATCGATCCAGGTGTACATGAGGTCGGAGAGCAGGCTGACGAGCAGGCCGATCAGCGAGAAGATGTAGAGCGTCGCGAAGACGACGGGATAGTCGCGCTCCACCACGGATCGGAAGCCGAGCAGGCCGAGCCCGTCCAGAGAGAAGATGTTCTCGATGAGCAGCGCGCCGGTGAAGAAAGCCGAGATGAAGGCGCCGGGGAAGCCGGCAATGATGATCAGCATCGCGTTGCGGAAGACATGGCGGTAGAGCACCTGCCGTTCGGACAGACCCTTGGCGCGCGCGGTCACCACATACTGCTTGCGGATCTCCTCGAGGAAAGAGTTCTTCGTCAGCAGCGTGGTGGTCGCGAAAGCCGAGAGGACCAGCGCCGTCAGTGGCAAGGTCAGGTGCCAGAAATAGTCGATGATGCGTTCCGGCCAGGAGAGCTGGTGCCAGTTCTCCGAGGTCAGCCCCCGCAGCGGAAACCAGTCGAAGAAGGACCCGCCGGCGAACAGCACCATCAGGAGGATTGCGAAGAGGAAGCCCGGTATCGCGTAGGCGACGATGATGACGCCGCTCGTCCAGATGTCGAAGGTCGATCCGTCCTTGACCGCCTTGCGGATGCCGAGCGGGATGGAGATCCCGTAGGAGATGAGCGTGATCCAGATGCCGAGCGATATCGAGACGGGCATCTTCTCGATGATCAGATCGATGACGGTGATGTCGCGGAAGAAGCTCTCGCCGAAGTCGAAACGCGCATAGTCCCACAGCATCTTGAAGAAGCGCTCGAGCGGTGGCCGGTCGAAGCCGAACTGCGCCTCGAGCTGGGCGATGAACTGGGCGTCGAGCCCCTGCGCGCCTCGATAGGACGAGCCCGACGTATCGGCTGCGCCTGTCTCCATGCCGCCGCCGGAGATGCGGTCGATCGCGCCGCCGCCCTGGCCGGTGATGTTCGCGATTACCTGCTCGACCGGGCCGCCGGGCGCGAACTGTACCACGGTGAACGAGATCGCCATGATGCCGAACAAGGTCGGGATCATCAGCAGCAGGCGGCGCAGGATATAGGCGCCCATCAGGCCATGCCTCCTGCGAGGTGATGCGCCGCGCGTCGCCGCGCGCCTGATGCCGGTCCGGTTCGCGCGGATGTCGTCGTCAAATCAAGCCCTGCCGATTGCCGCTGCCTTGTCGCGGTCGTACCACCAAAGCGACTCGACGGGGAAGCCGTAGTCGGGCTTCGGTTCGTCGTAGCCGAACATGTCCCAGAAGGCGGCGCGGTGCGACGGCGCGTGCCAGTTGGGCAGGAGATCCTGCCGGGCGCGCAGCACACGGTCGAGCGCCCGCATGATGGTGGTGAAGGTCTCGCGGTCCTCCGCCGTGCCGACCTTCTGGATCAGCGCGTCGACGGCCGGGCTCCTGATGCCGGCGAGGTTCGACGATCCCTGCAGGTCGGCCGACCGCGAGTGGAACATGGTGGTGAGCGAATCGCGCGACGGCGTCGCCCCGAGAGAGTAGGCGCGCCCGACCATGTCGAAGTCGAAGCTCTGGACCCGGGCCTGGTACTGGCTCGAATCGACGACCCGGATCGAGGCGTCGACGCCGATGCGGCGCAGGTTCTCGATGAAGGGCGATGCCGAGCGCACGAACACCTCGTCCTGGACCAGATACTCCATCGAGAGCCGTGTGCCCGCCTCGTTGACGAAGACGCCGTTCCGGATCGTCCAGCCGGCGTCGGAGATCATCTGCCGCGCCTGCTGCATGATGCGCCGCTGGTCGCCGGCGCTTTCGCGCACGGGCATCAGGAAGGGCTCGCCGAACACCTCCTCCGGCAGCTCGTCGCGGAACGGCTCCAGCAGCGCGATCTCGTCGGCGCTCGGCGGGCCCTCCGCCTTGTAGGCTGAGCGCTCGAAGGTCGAATGCGACCGTGCATAGGCGTCGTAGAAGATATTGCGATTGGTCCACTCGAAATCGAAGCACATGCCGATCGCGCGCCGCACGTGCCGGTCCGCGAATTGCGGCCGGCGCTGGTTGAGCGCCCAGACCTGCATCGAGGGGCGCAGTTCGCTCGGGAATTCCCGCTTCACCACCCTGCCGTCGTTCAAAGCGGGAAAGTCATAGCCGGTCGCCCACACGCTTGCCGTGAACTCCTGACGGTAGTGGATATCGCCCTTCTTGAACGCCTCGAACGCGGCGTTCCGGTCGCGGAAGAACTCGATGCGGATGCGGTCGAAATGGTTGAGCCCCCGACTGACCGGCAGGTCGCGCGCCCAGTAGTCGTCGACGCGGTCGTACTCGATGAAGGCGCCGGCGCTGAAGCGGCCGACCTTGTAGGGTCCCGAGCCGAGCGGCGGGTTGAGCTGGGAGCCGTCGAAGGGATTGGCTTCGAAGAAGGCCCGCGACACGATCGGATAGGCGGCGACCGAGGCGAGCGTCCGCGGCGACTGGTCTCCGGAGAAGGTGACGCGCAGCCGGTGATCGTCCTCCGCGACCGCCTCGACCATCTCAGCCAGCGGCAGCATCAGGCTTGGATGGCCCTTGTCCTTGAACAGGTTGAAGGAGAAAGCGGCGTCTTCCGCCGTGAGCGGCGTGCCGTCATGGAAGCGGGCTTCGGGCCGCATCTGGAAGAGATAGGTGTTCCGGTCGTCCGACAGGGTGACATGCTCGGCCAGCAGCCCGTACTGCGAGTCCGGTTCGTCCAGCGACCCGCTCATCAGCGAGTCGAAGCACATCTCCATGCGCGGCGGCGCGTCGCCGCGCTGGACGAAGGTGTTCATCGTGTTGAAGGTCAGCACCGACTGGTTGTAGAGCCAGTTGGGCGGCGAGAAGTTGAAGGTGCCGCCCTTCGGCGCGTCGAGGTTGGCGTAGTCGAAATGGGTGAAGTCCGGCCCGTATTTGAGGTCGCCGAAGGCCGAGATGCCGTAGAGCGGCGTTCCGGTAGGCAAGGCTGCATAGGCACCGCGCGGCAGCAACGGCGCCGCCGCAAGCGCCGCCGAGAACATCAGGAAGTCACGGCGGCCAATGAGGGGGGCTCGCGTCATTGGGCGGCCCCGTCGTCTTCGAACAGCTCCTCGATCTGCTGTTCGCGCTGCTCCTCGATCCACCACGAATCGAGGTCCACGCCGACATAGCGAGGCTGCTCCTCTGGAATGCCGAACTTGTCCCAGTAGGCGACCCAGATGTCGGGATTGTGCCACTGCGGGACCACGTAGAAGTTCCACAGGAGCACTCGGTCGAGGGCCCGCGTGGCGGCGACAAGTTCCTCGCGGTCGGCGGCGAAGATGACGCGATCGATCAGCTCGTCTATGGCCTCGTCGCGGATGCCGGCGAGGTTGCGCGAGCCATTGAGTCCGGCGGCCTGGGAACCCCAGTAGTCGCGCTGCTCGTTGCCGGGCGACAGCGACTGCTGCAGCACGAAGGTGATGATGTCGTAGTCGAAGGCGCGCACCCGGTTGATGTACTGGCTCGAGTCGATGATGCGCAGGCTGGCATCGATACCGAGTTGGCGCAGCGTGGAGATATAGGCGCCGGAGACGCGTTCGGCATCTGGATTGGCGGCAAGGAACTCGATCCGCATCTGCTCGCCAGCTTCGTTGACCAGACGCCCGCCGCGCGATGTCCATCCGGCCTCGGCGAGGAGCTGGACCGCCTGCTGGAGATGCTGACGCGTGCTGCGGCGACCATCATGGACGGGGAGCGCAAACTCCTCGGTGAAGACTTCTTCCGGAACTTCCGCCTTGAGTGACCGAAGGATCTCGAGTTCCTTTCCCTCGGGAAGGCCCGTCGCAGCGAGTTCCGTGCCCTCGAAATAGCTCGTCGTTCTGCTGTAGAGATCGAAGAACTGCGTGCGGTTCAGGCTTTCGAAATCGAATGCGAGGGTGAGGGCCTGCCTGACGCGGCGATCCGCAAGATGGGGTCGGCGGGTGTTCATGAAGTAGCCCTGCATGGGCTGTCCGGCGCCGCTCTCGAACACGCGCTTGACCACCGCGCCGGCATTGAAGGCCGGGAAGTTGTATTGCTGCGCCCAGCGCACGGCGCGGTTCTCGGTCCGGAAGTCCTCGATACCGCCCTTGGTGAAGGCCTGCCAGATCGCGTTGTCGTCCTGGAAGTAGGTGTAGCGCCGCTGGTCGAAATTGAACCGACCGACATTCACCGGCAGTTCGGCCGCCCAGTAGTCCGGCACGCGCTCCCAGACGATGGTGTCGCCGGGGCTGAAGCTGGCAATGCGGTAGGGTCCGGAACCGAGCGGCGGCTCGAGCGTCGGATTGCGGACGTTCCGCTGGCGCCCCTGCGCATCCGTGCCTTCCCACCAATGGCGCGGCAGGACGGCGAGGTCGCCCATGATGTGCGGCAGCTCGCGGTTGCCGGTCTGGTCGAACCGGAACTCGACCTCGTGATCCGAGAGCGCGACCGCCTCGGTCACGTTCGCGTAGTAGCGGTTGTAGGCCTGGCTGATCTCCGTCAGCACCTCGAAGGACCAGACGACGTCGTCCGCCGTGATCGGCTCGCCGTCGTGCCAGCGGGCGCGCGGATCGATCCGATAGACCACGCTCGAATAATCGTCCGGATGCTTCAGTGCTTCGGCGATCAGCGCATGGCTCGTGCCGGGCTGGTCCGTCGACTGCTGCATCAGCGTGTCGTAGAGCAGGCCGCCGAAGGTGCCGAGACCGGCGGCGGCGGTGCCCCGCACGATGAAGGGATTGAAGCTGTCGAAGGTGCCGAAGGCGGTCTGGTTGAGCGTTCCACCCTTGGGGGCGTCGGGGTTCACATAGGGGTAGCGCTCGAAGGGTTCGTCGGTGATCTCGCCCTCGATGAGCGAGGAGCGCGTCTGCCATTCCTCGGCGCCGGCCATGGCCATGCCTCCGATCAGGAGCATCGACGCCAGTGCGCCACGGATCGCTAACGCTGCCATTCCGCTCATTGCAAACCTCGTATTGGGCCAGACGTCTTGCAAGTTAGCTCGCCGGCGCCGCAGGGGAAGACCCTGGGCCAGGATGCTCTCGCCCGCGAATAACAAAAAAAGCCGGGCGGAACCCGGCTTTTTCGTGATGATTCGATTACAAATCCGTCATTGTGGAAGGCGTTCTTCCTCGGGCTCCTCCGCAGTCTCGTCCGCCGGCTGGGCCGGCTGCTCTTGCTGCTGCTGTTCGGCCTGGGGCTCGTCCTGCGTCGTGTCGGTGCGCGAGTCGGGGGGAACCTGACCTTCGGTCGGGCCGGCATCGAGCTCGCTGTCGAGAACCTCCTCCTGCCCGGCGGGCGTGCCGGCATCGGTCTCCGGCGATACGGCGGTGCCGTCCTCCTCCGGGGTCGGCTGGACCGGGGCGGCCGGTGAGTCCGCGGCCGGCTCTTCGGCCGGCGCGGCGTCGGCATCCTCGGCCGGGGCATCTTCATCGGCGGCGGCCGCCGCCGGCTCCGGCGCATCCGCGGGGCTGTCGGAGAGGGTTCGCAGATAGGCGAGAAGGTTCGCCTCTTCCTGAACGTCGCGGATACCGGCGAAGGCCATGGTGGTGCCCGGCACATAGCCGCGCGGATTGACCAGGAAGCCGCTCAGGTGCTCCCAATCCCAGACGGTGCCGCCGTCGGCGAAGGAGCGCATGGCGCCCGAGTAGCTGAAGCCTTCCTTGGCGGCCACAGGGCGGTTCACGATGTTCCAGAGGTTGGGGCCGGCCAGGTTCTGGCCGCCCGGGTCGGCCGTGTGGCACCGGGCACAGAGCCTGAAGGTCTGCTCGCCCGCCGCGGCATCGGCATCGGCGATGAGATCGAGGACGCTCGGTCCGGCCTCCGCCACCGGCTGGCCGTGACCTGCGTCCTCGGGGACGTCGATGACGAAGCCGGGGGTCTTGGGGACGGGGGAATAGAAGATGTTGTCGGCGATGAGGCTGACGGAGAAGACGATGAAGATGGTGCCCAGGAGGGCGCCGAGAAGCTTGTTCAGTTCGAAAGAGTCCATCTAACCCCAAGGCTCCCTTGATCGGCCGCAGCGCGATGTGCCTCCGCCGGAAGCGGCCCCCGCCAACGCGCAAATCCGGCCGAGGCCGGTGAAAATCGCGCGGAAACTAGGTCTTTTGACTGGCCGTTGCAACACATATAAGAGCCTCGGCACGTGAGACCTTTTGCCACTTTTGCGGCACCTGACCGCTGCCGGAACACCCCATGGCCACACTCGTCCTGATACCCGCGCGCATGGCTTCGACGCGCCTCCCGGGCAAGCCGCTGGCCGAGATCGCGGGCCGCCCGATGATCGTCCACGTGGCCGAGCGGGCGCGTGAGGCAGGCCATTCGGACGTCGCCGTGGCGACCGACAGCGAGGACATCGCAGCCGTCGTTCGGGGGGCTGGGTTCGCGGCCGTCATGACCGGCGCGCACCACCAGTCTGGCTCCGACCGCATCCACGAAGCATTGTCCACTCTCGATCCGGCCGGGCGTTTCGACACCATCGTCAACCTGCAGGGAGACCTGCCGACCATCGATTCCGCTACCGTGCGGGCAGTCGAGCGGCCGCTCGATGACCGCGACGTGGACATCGCCACGGTCGCCGTCGAGATCGTCGAGGAGGCCGAGCGGACCAACCTGAACGTCACCAAGGCGGTTGGCAGCCTGTATGCGGCGGCACGCATGCGCGCGCTGTATTTCACGCGCGCCACCGCCCCCTGGGGCGAGGGGCCGCTCTACCATCACGTCGGCATCTATGCGTACCGGCGGGAGGCGCTCGATCGCTTCGTGCGGCTGCCGCCTTCGCCGCTCGAGCGCCGCGAGCGCCTCGAGCAGCTGCGCGCGCTGGAGGCGGGGATGCGCATCGACATCGAGATCGTCAAGGCGGTGCCGCTCGGCGTCGACACGCCGGACGATCTGGAACGGGCAAGGCAGATACTCGAGAGTCGGGGCAGGGGCGCATGACGGGGGCAACGAACAGGATCGCATTCCAGGGTGAGCCGGGAGCAAATTCGGACACGGCGTGTCGCAACGTCTTTCCCGAGATGGAGCCGCTGCCGTGCCCGACCTTCGAGGACGCCTTCAACGCGGTGGAGTCCGGCAAGGCCGATCTCGCCATGATCCCGATCGAGAACACGATCGCCGGCCGCGTTGCCGACATCCACCACCTGCTGCCGGAATCGCGCCTCCATATCGTCGGCGAGTATTTCCTGCCGATCCACTTCCAGCTGATGGCGCTGCCTGGCGCCACGATCGAGGGCATCAAGAGCGTCCACAGCCACATCCACGCCCTGGGCCAGTGCCGCAAGGTGATCCGCAAACACGGCTGGAAGCCGGTCGTGGCGGGCGACACCGCCGGCGCGGCGCGAATCGTGTCGGAGGAGCGCGACACGAGCCAGGCCGCACTGGCGCCACGGCTCGCCGCTGAACTCTACGGACTCGACATATTGATCGAGGACGTCCAGGACGCGGACAACAACATCACGCGGTTCGTTATCCTATCGAAGTCGCAGTCGTGGGCGGAGCGCAAGGCGCCGGACCAGCTCATGATGACGACCTTCGTCTTCCGCGTGCACAACATCCCCGCGGCGCTCTACAAAGCCATGGGCGGCTTCGCCACCAACGGCGTCAACATGACCAAGCTGGAGAGCTATCAGCTGGGCGGAACGTTCTTCGCCACGCAGTTCTACGCCGATATCGAAGGCCATCCCGATGACCCGAACGTTGCCCAGGCGCTGAAGGAACTCGGCTTCTTCTCGCGCGAGGTGCGCATCCTCGGCGTCTATGCGGCGCATTCCTTCCGGGCCACGCAATCGGTCGGCGACTGATCCGGCTATTCCGCGGGGGCCTTCGCGACGGCTCTCTCGATGCTCGCCTCATAGCCGACCAGCGGCGGCTTGAGTCCGTGCATGAAGAGCTGGCGGCGCATTTGCGGTGTCGTTCCCGTCAGCACCATCCTGCCGCCGCGGGCAGACGCCTTCCGCGCGAGACTCTCCAGCATGTTGGCGGCGGTGGAATCGACCAGCGGCGCGCCGGACAGATCGATGATCAGCAACCTGTACTCGTCTGCGGTTCGGTCGAGTACGCTGCCGATCGACGCCGCCGCGCCGAAGAACAGCGCTCCAGAGATGTGGTAGACGACCACGTCCCGCTGGGTCGAGGTTTCGCGGCGATATGCGCCGCGCTCGCCATTGGTATCGTCCGCCCGGTCCTCGCCGACGAGCGGCCGGAGGGTCGAGACGGCCGTCGCCTGGGACATGCGATGGATGAAGAGCACGGAGCCGAGAGCAAAGCCGACGACGATCGCTTCCGTCACCCCGACGAAGATCGTCAGCAGGAAGGTTGCACCCAGCACGGCCGCGTCGCCGCGCGAAGACCGCAGGAGCGTGACGAAGGCGTGCTTCTCGATCATGTTCCAGGAGACGACCGCCAGAAGCCCCGCCAGGCTGGCGAGCGGGATGTAGCTGGCGAGGGGGGCTGCGACGAGGATGAAGAGCAGCAGGAAGACGGCGTGGAGCATGCCCGCCACCGGTCCGTGAGCGCCCGCCCGCACGTTGGTCGCTGTGCGCGCGATCGTGCCGGTCACGCAGATGCCGCCGAAGAGCGCCGAGCCGACATTGGCGACTCCTTGCGCAACCAGCTCGCAGTTCGAGCGGTGCCGGCGCCCCGTCATGCCGTCGGCAACGACGGCCGAGAGCAGCGACTCGACAGAACCGAGCAGCGTGAACGCGAAGGCGGCCGGCAAGACCGCGACGATCTTTGCCCACCCGAGTTCCGGCAGCGATGGTATGGGCAGGCTGGAGGGGATGCCGCCGAAGGCCGAGCCGATCGTGGCGACCGGCAGTCCGAAGAAGGCGCTGACGCAGGAGGCGGCCGCCACCGCGATCAGCATTCCGGGCCAGGACGGCCGCAGCCGCTTGAGCGACACGATTGCGACAACGGTACCGATGGAGAGGAGCAAGCTCGCCGCGGAAATCGTGGGCATCGCATTCCAGACGAAGACCAGCTTCTCGACCAGCGGGCCGGGCTCCGGCCCTTCCGTCTGGAGGCCGAAGAGCTCGCGCAGCTGGCTGGCGAAGATGATGACGGCGATGCCGGCCGTGAAGCCGACGGTCACCGGATAGGGAATGAACTTGATGAAGGTGCCGAGGCGCAGCAGGCCGACGGCTGCCAGCATCAACCCGGACAGGAAGGTGGCCAGCAGCAGTCCGTCCATGCCGTGAGCCTGGACGGTGGCGGCGACGAGCACGATGAAGGCCCCCGCCGGTCCGCCGATCTGGAAGCGGCTGCCACCCAGCGCCGACACAAGAAAGCCGCCGACGATCGCCGTGTAGAGGCCCTGGGTCGGGCTTGCGCCGGAGGCGATGGCGATGGCCATCGAGAGCGGCAGCGCGACGATCGCCACCGTCAGGCCAGCAAGGAAGTCGGCGCGGAATTCGGCCAGCCCGTAGCCGGCCCGCAGGATCGTCACCAGCTTCGGGGTGAAGAGGTCGCCGGCACGCGGATCGGCCGGCATTGTCGTCTGCGTCGTCATGACCAGCGCCTTGCGTGAAGGCGGCGGTGATCGTCGGGATCAGTCGGCGGTCGCCGTCGCGGTCTTCTCCCTGATGTCTATTCCGATTCGGCCCAGCCGCGGATGAGGTGGGCGGCGATCGCGCCGGGCGGCGGGACGCCGAGCCCGTCCGGATGGTCGCCGGCGATCATGCGGCGGACCTCGTCGCGGCCGAACCAGCGGCAATGCTCGAGCTCGGTCAGATCAGGATCGATCTCGTCCGTCAGCGCCTCGCCGAAGCACCCGATCATCAACGAATGCGGGAAGGGCCAGGGCTGGCTGGCGTGGTAGGCCACCCGCCCGATCCGGATGCCCGCCTCTTCGAAGGTCTCGCGCCGCACCGCGTTCTCGATCGTCTCGCCGGGCTCGATGAAGCCTGCCAATGCCGAATACATGCCCGGCGCGAAGTGGCGTGACCGGCCGAGGATGCAGCGCTCCGGGGTGACGGCGAGCATGATGGCGACGGGGTCTGTCCGCGGGAATATCTCGGTGCCGCAGGCCGTGCAGGCGCGCTTGTAGCCGGCGATGCGCATTTCCGTCCTCGCGCCGCAGCGGCCGCAGTGGCGATTGGCGCCGTGCCACGCGACGAGCGCGGCGCCCTGCGCCAGGGCGCCGAGGGCGGCAGCGTCCAACAGGCCCTGGACATAGATCGAGCGGTGGTCGATCGTCTTGAAGCCGTCGGGAAGTTCTTCCGGCTCGATGCTCCCGGGCGCGGCCAACCGCGGACCGCCCCCGTCTCGGCCGAGCAGCACCGCCTCGTCCAGGACCGCGCCGAGCCGCCGCGCCTGCTCCAGGTCGTGCCAGGCCGAGAAGGTGCCCGAGTCGAGCTCAAGCGCCAGCCGTCCGCCGCGTGTCACCAATATTCGCGCGGCCGGGTCGGCGAGGGCTGCGGCAAGGCTCGTCTCGTCGCGGTCCTCCGACCGGCTGTCGATGACGTTGCCGGCGAAGCCGACGCGGCTGCTGGGCTCGCGCTCGGGCGCCGCGAAGAGGGAGAGGGGCATGTGGGTAGGGTGCCTTCTAGAGACGGGCTTTGATGCGTTCGGCGAGGCCGTGGAGATCCTCGCGGCGCCAGGGCTCGCGCGGTCCGTGGCCCCAGACCGGACCTGGCCAGGCGGGATCGCCGGGATCGCGGGCGACGATGTGGACGTGGAGCTGCGGCACGATGTTGCCGAGGGTCGCGATGTTGATCTTGCGGCAGGAGGTTGCATCCTTCAGCGCCTTCGCCACCATGCCGATCTCGAAGGTGAGCATTGCCTGATCGAGCGGGGTGAGGTCGTGGAACTCCTCCGCCCCCGGCCGCTGCGGCACGAGCAGGAGCCAAGGCCAGCGACGGTCGTCCTGGATCCTCAGCTCGCAGAGACCGAGCCACATCATTGGCAGGCTGTCCCTTTCGATCGTGGGATCGAGCGAGAAGCCGGTCGTGCCCGCGGGCAGCATGATTTCCTCCTTGAGGCGTAAGGGGAGGCTAGTTCTGCCGTGCCGCTCCTGCAAGGGCTGTTCGCCGGCTTTGCCGACCCTGAGCGGGACGCGACGCCGCCTCCGACCCGGTCATACTGACGAAACCCGCTTGCAATCGCGGTTCTCATCGCCGATATGAGGGCCGGGAGGTTGGTGGTGGACGAGCCACTCGCCAACCGGGTCAGGTCCGGAAGGAAGCAGCCCTAACGAGCTCCGGCACGGGTCGCCGTGCCAGCCTCCCGCCTTTCCCTTGCCGCCATTGACGATGCCGCCCGCCGGGGTTCAAGGTCCGGCGGTCTCGGGTGCCGTCGAACCGAAGGAGAGCTACGCGGCCATGGCAGATGCCGGCGAAGGCGGAATGGTGGCGTCGAAGGCGGGCTACCGCGTGCTGGCGCGCAAGTATCGCCCGGCCGACTTCTCGGCGCTGATCGGCCAGGAGCCGATGGTGCGCACGCTCACCAACGCATTCGCGACGGGCCGCATCGCCCAGGCATGGATGCTGACCGGCGTCCGCGGCGTCGGCAAGACGACGACCGCGCGCATCCTCGCCCGCGCGCTCAACTACAAGACCGACGTCGTCGACCAGCCCACCGTCGACCTTTCCATTCCCGGCGAACACTGCCAGGCGATCATGGAAGGCCGCCATGTCGACGTGACGGAGATGGACGCCGCCTCCCACACCGGCATCGACGACATACGCGAGATCATCGAGCAGGTGCGCTACGCGCCGGTCTCCGCGCGCTACAAGGTCTACATCATCGACGAGGTCCACATGCTCTCGACGCAGGCCTTCAATGGCCTGCTGAAGACGCTGGAGGAGCCGCCGCCGCATGTGAAGTTCATCTTCGCCACGACCGAGATCCGGAAGGTGCCGATCACGGTTCTGTCGCGCTGCCAGCGCTTCGACCTGCGCCGCGTCGACGCTTCGCTGCTGATGGGGCATCTGGCCGACATCGCCGCGAAGGAGAGCGTGGCAGTCGAGGACGAGGCGCTCGCCATGGTGGCGCGCGCGGCCGAAGGCTCGGTCCGCGACGCACTATCGATTCTCGATCAGGCGATCGCCCATGGCGCCGGCGCCGTCGACGCAGCCACGGTGCGTGCGATGCTGGGACTGGCCGATCGGGCGCGGGTGGTCGATCTGTTCGAGAAGCTGATGCATGGCGACGTCGCGGCCGCGCTTGCAGAACTGCGCGCTCAGTACGATGCCGGCGCCGATCCGGCCACGGTTCTTTCCGACCTCGCCGAATTCAACCATCTGGTGACGCGGCTGCGGTTCGTGCCGGAGGCGGCCGACGATGCCTCGCTGGCGCCCGAGGAGCGCCGCCGCGGCCTCGAGTTCGCGCAGGCGCTGCCCGTCCGGGTGTTGTCGCGCACCTGGCAGATGCTGCTCAAGGGCATCTCGGAGGTCCAGTCTGCGGCGCGGCCGATCAACGCCGCCGAGATGGTGCTGATCAGGATCGCACACGCGGCGGACCTGCCGACGCTCGACGAGGCGCTGAAGGGCCTGGAGGGGGTCGGTGCGGGCCGGGACATCCCAGGCAAGCCGACCGCCGGCCGCGACGGGCCGTCGCCGTCCGGCAACGGAGCAACTGCCGCGACACCTGTCGCGGCGACGGCATCGCGATCGGTCCAAGCGCAGGCTGCTCAGCGGATCGAGCAGGAGGCCCCGCCAGCCGCCGCCCCGGTGGCGCTGGCGCCAAGGGCCGACACGGCGGGTGCGGAACCGCCCGCTCCGCGCGTAGCGAGCCTTGCCGACATCGTCGCGCTGGCCGACAAGCACCGCGACCTGGCCCTCAAGGTCATGCTGAAGCGATGCGTGCGGCCGGTGAAGGTCGAGCCCGGGCGCCTCGAGGTCAGCCTCACCGACGACGCCCCGAAGACGCTGCTCGGCGATCTCGGCCAGCGGCTGCAGGAGTGGACGGGCAGGCGCTGGATCGTATCGCTGTCGCGCGAGCCTGGCGGCAGCACGCTCGCCGAGGAAGAGGCTGCGCGCCGCGACAGCGCCATCCTCGATGCCAGGAACGACCCCACGGTGGCCGCCATCATGGCCCGCTTCCCGGGCGCGCGCATCATCGACGTGCGGATCTCCGAGGCGCAGGCGGAACCCGCGGAGGAACCGCTTCCGGAGCCCGGAATTGACGACGACGACGAAGCCATCTGAACGGAGAGTGTGATGAAGGACCTGCTCGGCATGATGGGCAAGGCGCGCGAGATGCAGGAGAAGTTCCAGAGCCTGCAAGGCGAGATCGCGGCGATGGAGATCGAGGGCCAGTCGGGCGGCGGCCTGGTTCGCGTCACGCTGTCGGGTAAGTTCGAGATGCGCGCGCTCAAGATCGACCCGTCACTCTTCAAAGAGGATGACGTCGAGGTGTTGGAGGATCTGCTTCTCGCCGCCCACAACGACGCCAAGGGCAAGCTGGAAGCCGCCATGCAGGAAAAGACGCGCGAGCTGACCGCCGGCCTGCCCCTCCCGCCGGGGATGAAATTGCCGTTCTAGACCCTGATTCAACGAGCGCGGCGCCACCCTGTCGTCACGCTTTGGCCCCATTGCGCCTGCCACCTGGCGCGGGGGACGGAATTTGAGAGGGTCTGTCTGTTGTACCTCGAGCCTGTCGGGGCGCTGCGAATCTGTGCAGCGCTGATCCCCCTTGCCGTCGCCGGCTGCACCTCAAGCACTAGCCTTCTCGACGAGTTCACCACCGCCTCGATTGCTCAGCCGCCGGCCGCCTCGAGCCCGCGCGAGAAGGAATGCATGGCGCGGGCGATGTTCTTCGAATCGCGTCGGTCGAGCCGCGATGGCATGGTGGCCGTCGGTACGGTCGTGATGAACCGCGTACATTCCCCGGACTATCCCGACACGGTCTGCGGGGTGGTCGGCCAGAAGAACCAGTTCGCGCCGGGCGTGATGACGCGGTCGATGAAGTCGCCCGCACTGCCTGAGGTCGAGCAGACGGCCGCGGCCGTGCTGGCAGGCGAGCGGCATCCGGATGTCGCGAACGCCAAGTTCTTCCACCAGGCCGGCCTGACCTTTCCCTACCGCAACATGCACTACGTGCTGGAAGCGGGTGGCAACACCTTCTACGAGCGCCGACGGCCTTGAGGCCGAGCTCGGCGGCGGCGCTACCCAAGCGCCGCTTTCGGGGCTACATGCTCAGCCATGTCGAAGCGAATCGCCGGCCCCGAGATCGAGCGCCTGATCCAGCTGCTCGCCAAACTGCCGGGGCTGGGGCCCCGTTCAGCGCGCCGCGCGGCGCTCCAGCTGATCAAGAAGAAGGAGCAGCTGATGGCGCCGCTGGCGGCAGCCATGGGCGAGGCGGTGGAGAAGGTGCGGGTCTGCTCGTCCTGCGGCAACGTCGACACGGTCGATCCCTGCACGATCTGCTCCGATCCGCGCCGCGAGCGCGGCACGCTGATCGTGGTCGAGGAGGTGGCCGACCTCTGGGCGCTCGAGCGGGCGGCGGCGCTGAACGTGCGCTACCACGTGCTGGGGGGTACGCTGTCGCCGCTCGACGGTATCGGACCGGATGACCTCAACATCGCCGGACTGATCTCCCGCGTGGCGGAGGGCGGCATCGTCGAGGTGGTTCTCGCCGTCAACGCGACCGTCGAGGGCCAGACGACTGCGCACTACATCACCGACCAGCTCTCCGGGCTTGACGTGAAGGTGACGCGGCTTGCCCATGGCGTGCCGATCGGTGGCGAACTCGACTATCTGGACGAGGGTACATTGGCCGCGGCCTTGCGCTCGCGTACCGTTTTCTGACGCAATCAGCCGATAGGGAAGATTCGGCTCGCGGGAGGAACGGGTGGAAGTCAGGCGCAACTCTGTTTTCAGACTGTTCATCGCGATCCTGATCCTGGTTGGTTTCGCCTGGCAGGAGGCCGCCGCACAGTCCGACCTCGACCGCCAGTTCTCCGCCTGGCTGCAGTACGACCTCTGGCCCGAGGCCTCGCGCAACGGTGTCTCGGCACAGACCTTCAATGCCGCTTTTTCCGGCGTCAGGCCGAATCTCAGGCTGCCGGACCTCGTGCTGCCCGGCCAGGAGGGGCAGGTGCCGCAGGCGCAGCACCAGGCCGAATTCGGTTCCCCCGGCGCCTATTTCGCTGACAACACGGTCGCGGGTGTAGTCAATGGCGGGCGCCAGCGGGGACAGCGCCACGCGTCGGCGCTTGCCGAGCTTGAGCAGCGTTATGGCGTTCCGCGCGGGATTCTGCTGGCGATCTGGGGACGCGAGAGCTCCTTCGGCAACGCGGCGATCCCCCACAACGCCTTCGAGGTGCTCGGCACCAAGGCCTTCCTCGCACGACGCAAGGAGATGTTCCGGGCCGAGGTGATAGCGGCGCTCGTGATGCTGGAGCGCGGCCTCGTATCGGGTTCGCAGATGAAGTCCTCCTGGGCCGGCGCGCTCGGCCAGCCGCAATTCCTGCCGACGTCCTATCTCCGCCATGCGGTCGCCTTCGACGGGTCGGCCCGCCCCGACATCTGGAACTCGGAGACGGATACCCTCGCCTCGATCGCCAACTACCTCGCCATGCATGGCTGGGTGCGCGGGCGCGACTGGGGGTTCGAGGTGACGGTTCCGGCAAACGTGTCCTGCGCGCTCGAGGGTCCCGACCGGGGCCGTCCCATCTCGGAATGGGTGCAGATGGGCGTGCAGCGGGTCGGCGGTCGTGCCTTCCCCGCCCATGAGCTCTCGGGCCAGGCCTTCCTGATGATGCCGGCCGGACGGCATGGGCCGGCGTTCCTCGTCACGCCGAATTTCTACGTGCTCAAAGCCTATAACGAGAGCGATCTCTATGCCCTGTTCGTCGGTCATGCGGGCGACCGGATCATGTATGGCGACATGCGCTTCGCCGGCTCTTGGGGGCGCGTTGGCGGGCTGATGCGCTCCGATGTGGCGGCGATGCAGCGCGGGCTGGAAAGGCTGGGCTACGACGTCGGCGGCGCCGATGGCCTGGCCGGCTTCCGCACCCGCCGCTCGATCGGCGACTGGCAACAGCGGAACGGCCGCCCGCCGACCTGCTTTCCTGACGCTGAGCTTGTACGTGCGCTGCGCTGACCTCGCGCTGTAATCCAATGTGAAGCTGAAGCGCACCAGGCCCGAATTGAGCCGTTGCCGCCTCGCCAAAGAGCGGTTACGGAATCGCTCAGTCGGAGGAGATGCTCATGAAACTCGGCGGTTTCCAGTTTGCGCGGCTCGGCGCCCTTGGTGCTGCGCTGGTCCTGTTGCTTGCAGCATGTACGGTGGTCGTCGAGGACGGGCCGCGGCCGGTGCCTCCGTCGCCCGGCCCGGGTCCGATCTGCACGCAGCAGTATGATCCGGTCTGCGGCGAGCGTAATGGCCGGCGCCAGACCTATGGGAATTCCTGCATCGCGCGGGCCGAAGGCGCCCGCATCATCCATCCGGGCGAGTGCCGTCGCGGCGGCGGCACTCCTCCGCCTCAATTCTGCACGCAGCAGTATGATCCGGTCTGCGGCGAGCGCTTCGGCCGACGCCAGACCTTTGCCAACGCCTGCATCGCCGAGAGCGAAGGCGCCCGCATCGTCCATGGCGGCGAGTGCCGCGGCGGTGGCGGCGGCTTCTGCACCCGCGAATATGCCCCCGTCTGCGCGATGCGCCGCGGCGAGAGGCGGACCTTCGGCAATGCCTGCGAGGCGGAGAGCGAAGGCTGGCGGATCATCCGCGACGGCCGCTGCTGAGGCCGCTCCGCCAGTGCCGCCGGCTACTCGGCGGCACTGGCGAGCGGCAGCAGCCCCGCGACGTCGGCAAGGATCTCGTAGGAGCGGACGCGGGCGCCGTGGTCATGGATCTGGGCCGTGACGATCAGTTCGTCGGCCTGGGTCCGTTCGACGAAAGCCTTGAGGCCGTGGCGGACCGTGTCGGGCGATCCGACGACCGAACATGAGAGCGCGTGAGCCAGCATGGCGGAGGCAGCGGGTTCGAGCCGCTCTGCATAGCCCTCGACGGGGGGCGGCAGCCGTCCCGGCCTGCCGGAGCGCAGGTTGACGAAGGCCTGCTGAAGCGACGTGAAGAGGTAGCGGGCCTCCCCGTCCGTCGGCGCCGCCACGACCGTTATCCCGGGCATCGCATATGGCGCGGCGAGCTGCGCGGACGGGCGGAAGCTCGCCCTGTAGATCGCCAGGGCATGGTCGAGTTCGGCCGGCGCGAAGTGCGAGGCGAAGGCGTAGGGGAGGCCGAGCGAGGCGGCGAGTTGCGCGCCGTAGAGGCTCGATCCCAGCATCCAGATCGGTACTTCGGTTCCCTCGCCGGGAACGGCATGGACGCGGCCTTCCGGGCCCTCGGCGCTGAGATAGGCCATCAGCTCGACGACGTCGTTGGGAAACGAGTCCACGTCCATGTTCATGTGGCGGCGCAACGCGCGGGCCGTTGCCATGTCGGTTCCCGGGGCGCGCCCGAGGCCCAGGTCGATCCGACCGGGGAACAGCGTGGCGAGCGTGCCGAATTGCTCCGCGATGACGAGCGGCGAGTGGTTCGGCAGCATGATGCCGCCGGCGCCGACGCGGATGGTGGACGTTGCGGCGGCAACCTGCCCGATGACGACCGAAGTCGCCGCGCTGGCGATGCCCGGCATGTTGTGATGCTCGGCGAGCCAGTAGCGGCGATAGCCGAGCCGTTCGGCGCGGCGGGCGAGGTCGACGGTATTGGCCAGAGCCTGCGCAACGGTGCCGCCTTCGGGCACCGGCGCCAGATCGAGGATGGAGAGTGTCGTCATGCGGCCGATATAGGAAGCCGAGGCGGGCGGTGAAACTACTCCGCCGCAACCTTCTTCCCGGTCACGGCCTTCCGGACCTCCGGCGCGACCTGCGTGCCGAAAATCTCGATCGCCTTCATCAGCTTGGCATGCTCCATCACACCGATCGCCATCTGGATCAGGAACCGGTCGAAGCCAAAGATCTCGTGATGCGCGAGGATCTTGTCGACCATCTCGGAGGGGCCGCCGACGAAATTGGCGCCGCGCGGGCCGGTCGAGGCATCGAACTGCGCGCGGCTGGTCGGCGGCCATCCGCGTTCGCGGCCGATCCGGTTCATCACCTCAGCCTGTGCGGGATAGAAGATGTCGGCCGCCTCCTGCTTCGTCGAAGCGACGAAGCCGTGCACGTTGATCGAGGTCTTCAGCCTGGCCGGATCGTGTCCGGCGCGCTCGGCCGCCTGCCGGTAGAGCTGGAAGAAGGGCGCGAATCGGGCCGGCTCGCCGCCGATGATGGCGAGCGCCAGCGGCAGGCCCAGCGTCGCCGCACGCACGACCGACTGCGGCGTGCCTCCGACAGCGAGCCAGATCGGCAGCTTGTCGTGGACCGGACGCGGATAGACCCCGCGATCCTGAACGGCGGCGGTATGCCGGCTGCCGGGCCAGGTCAGCCGCTCGCCCTCGTTCAGCTTGAGGAGCATTTCCAGCTTCTCGGCGAACAGCGCATCGTAGTCCTGCAGATCGTAGCCGAAGAGCGGGAACGACTCGATGAAGGAGCCGCGCCCGGCCATGATCTCGGCGCGGCCGCCGGTCAGGTTGTCGAGCGTGGAATATTGCTGGAAGACGCGCACCGGATCGTCCGAGCTCAGCACGGTGACGGCCGACGAGAGCCGGATGTTCCTGGTCCGCAGCGCGGCCGCGGCCAGCGCGACAGCCGGCGCGGAGACGGCGTAATCGGGACGGTGGTGCTCGCCGAGGCCGAACACGTCGAGCCCAACTTCATCGGCCAGCGCGATCTCCTCGACCAGCTGCCTCAGCCGCTCCTGGGAGCTTGTGTATCTGCCGGTGACCGGGTCGGTGCCGACGTCGCCGAATGTGTAGAGCCCAAGTTCCATCACTGCCTTCCCTTTGATCCACCTGGACCTAGGCACGGCAGACGGCCGGCGCCAGTCGCGATATCATGAACGCGCCGTCTTCGTTTTGCTACCACCACACGCCGCCGCGGCGGATGCGGATGCGCGGCCGCCCGTCAGGCTCCGACAGCCCTTCCGGCCGCGACGGACGCAGTGCATCGCCGATCTCGAGCGGAGCGACGCCGTCGGCCTCAATGAAGGAGGCGAGGCGGCTGATGTCGGCGTCTGCCCGCGAACCAAAGCGGCGGGGGACCGTCGGCACCGCCGTTCTGGCGCGCACCGGCTGACGCGCCGCGACGAGCGACGGCAGGTCGTCGCGGCGCTCCTTGATCGCCATGAGCCGTGCGACGCGCTCCCTGGTCGGCGGGTGTGTGCGCAGGAGCGACGGGTCGGGAATTCGCGCCCCCGGAAGCATCATCGCCTCCCACGTCCGGCGCTGCGCCGTCTCGAGCTTGACGAGCGCGGAAGCAAGGCCGTCCGGATCGCCTGTGAGCAGGGCGGCGCCGAGATCGGCGTCGAACTCCCGCGTCCGCGACAGCGCGAGCTGCAGCAGGCCGCCGATCGTCGGCGAGAAGACGAGGATGAGCACCGCAAGCCAGGGCACCTGCACGGCATAGCCGCCGGCGGCGAAGAGGACATTGAAGAACAGGGTGAAGATGCCGACGGTCGACATGAAGGAGGTGTAGCGCGCCACCATGTCGGCGAAAGCCATGACCTTCAGGTCGCCATGGGCGATGTGGCTGACCTCATGCGCCATGACTCCGGCGAATTCGCGAAGGCTGAGCGCCCGGATCAGGCCGTCGGTGACGGCGATGGCGGAATCGTCGCGTCCGCCGACGGCGAAGGCATTGAGCGTGCGCGACGGCACGACGTAGAGCTTGGGCGCGACGGGCAGGCCGGCACGGCGGGCAAGCTCGGCGAGCAGCCTGTGACCTTCGGGAAAGTGGTGCGGCGCGACAGCCTCGGCCTTGTACATCGACAGCACCATCTTCGGCCCCGCCTTGCGCACCATCGAGATCGTCAGACCTCCGAAAACGAGCGCGAGCACGACGCCCGCCACGCCGGCGAAAATGAACGCGGTGACGGCAAGCAGCAGCAGGCTTCCACTCGCGAGCAGCCATGTGTGCAGCGTGTTGAGCGTCCGGTGCCGGTGCCGCTCGAGGAGGTGGGCTGGAATTCGCTCGGAATCTGCTCTCATGCAGGTGATATGGGAAGCTCGGCCGATGAGTTTGAGGTGCGCGAGCGGAAGGACCTGTTTTCTCCCGAAGCGGCGGCTTGCGCGGTTTTTTTCCCGTTCTTATATACGCCGCAGCCCGGCGAGGGGGCAGCGGAACGCCTCTCCCAGCCGGATTTCGCGACAACCAAGGGGCCATCGACCGGAACGCCTCGCGAGGGTCCACAGGCGGCCTGCTAGACGGAGAGAAGAACAATGGCGAAAGTTATCGGCATCGATCTGGGAACGACCAATTCCTGCGTCGCCGTCATGGACGGCAAGGATGCCAAGGTGATCGAGAACTCGGAAGGCGCGCGCACGACGCCTTCGATCGTCGCATTCACCGATTCGGGCGAGCGGCTCGTCGGCCAGCCGGCCAAGCGCCAGGCGGTGACGAACCCGGAAGGCACGGTGTTCGCCGTCAAGCGCCTGATCGGCCGGCGCTACGACGATCCGGTGACCGACAAGGACAAGAAGCTCGTCCCCTACAAGATCGTCAAAGGCGACAATGGCGATGCCTGGGTCGAGGTCGAGAGCAAGAAGTACTCTCCCTCCCAGATATCCGCCATGGTGCTCCAGAAGATGAAGGAGACGGCAGAATCCTATCTCGGCGAGAAGGTCGAGAAGGCCGTCATCACCGTCCCCGCCTATTTCAACGACGCCCAGCGCCAGGCGACCAAGGACGCCGGCAAGATCGCCGGGCTCGAGGTGCTGCGCATCATCAACGAGCCGACCGCGGCCGCGCTCGCCTACGGGCTCGACAAGCGCGAAGGCAAGACGATCGCCGTCTATGACCTCGGCGGCGGCACCTTCGACATCTCGATCCTCGAGATCGGCGACGGCGTGTTTGAGGTGAAGTCGACCAATGGCGACACCTTCCTCGGCGGCGAGGACTTCGACATGCGCCTCGTCAACTACCTGGCCGACGAGTTCAGGAAGGAGCAGGGCATCGACCTGAAGAACGACAAGCTGGCCCTCCAGCGCCTCAAGGAGGCGGCCGAGAAGGCCAAGATCGAGCTGTCGTCGGCTGCCCAGACCGAAATCAACCTGCCCTTCATCACCGCCGACCAGACAGGCCCGAAGCACCTGACGATGAAGCTCACCCGCGCCAAGCTGGAGAGCCTGGTTGACGATCTCGTGCAGCGCACGATCGGCCCCTGCAAGGCGGCGCTCAAGGATGCCGGCATGAATGCGGGCGAGATCGACGAGGTCGTCCTCGTTGGTGGCATGACCCGCATGCCGAAGATCCAGGAAGTGGTGAAGCAGTTCTTCGGCAAGGATCCGCACAAGGGCGTGAACCCTGACGAGGTCGTCGCCATGGGCGCGGCGATCCAGGCCGGCGTGCTGCAGGGCGACGTCAAGGACGTGCTGCTGCTCGACGTGACCCCGCTCTCGCTCGGCATCGAGACGCTCGGCGGCGTGTTCACCCGCCTCATCGAGCGCAACACGACGATCCCCACCAAGAAGAGCCAGACCTTCTCGACGGCCGAGGACAACCAGTCCGCCGTGACGATCCGGGTCTTCCAGGGCGAGCGCGAGATGGCGGCGGATAACAAGCTGCTCGGCCAGTTCGATCTTGTGGGCATCCCGCCCGCACCGCGCGGCGTACCGCAGATCGAGGTCACCTTCGACATCGACGCCAACGGCATCGTGAACGTCTCGGCCAAGGACAAGGGCACCGGCAAGGAGCACCAGATCCGCATCCAGGCGTCCGGCGGCCTATCCGACGCCGAGATCGAGAAGATGGTCAAGGATGCCGAGGCCAACGCCGAGGCCGACAAGAAGCGGCGCGGGCTGGTCGAGGCGCGCAACCAGGCCGAGGCGCTGGTCCATTCGTCCGAGAAGTCGCTCAAGGAATACGGCGACAAGGTCTCCGAGGCCGATCGCACTGCGATCGCTGACGCGATTGCTGCGCTGAAGACCGCGGTCGAGGGCGAAGATGCCGACGACATCCAGGCCAAGTCGCAGACGCTGGCCGAAGTGTCGATGAAGCTCGGCCAGGCGATGTATGAGGCGAGCCAGGCCGAGGCCGCGGCTGCCGACGCCAAGGCCGATGCCGAGAAGGCCGGCGAAGACGTCGTCGACGCCGATTTCGAGGAAATCGACGACGACGACAAGAAGAAGAGCGCCTGACGTTGCAGAACATGGACCCGGCCTTCGCGCCGGGTCCTGACTTTGAGGCGGACGCCCGCATGAAAACCGTGGGCCAACGCGCGAGCCCTCTGGCATAAGCCTGAGGAACTTCCTAAATCGAAGACCTCACTGGTGCCTGAGCGGGCGGGCCGGACCGCCCCGGGCGGAGCGGTCGATGAGCGGGACATTGTGCCGGAGCCAGGATGAAGGCTGACTTCTATTCCACATTGGGCGTGGCGAAGGGCGCGAGCGACGGCGAGCTGAAGAGCGCCTATCGCAAGCTCGCCATGCAGTTCCACCCCGACCGCAATCCCGGCGACGAGGCTGCGGAACACAAGTTCAAGGAAATCAACGAGGCCTACGAGTGCCTCAAGGACCCGCAGAAGCGGGCGGCCTATGACCGGTTCGGCCATGCCGCCTTCGAGAATGGCGGAATGGGCGGCGGCGCCAATGGCTTCGGCGGCGGTTTCGCCGACATCTTCGAGGAATTCTTCGGCGACATGATGGGCGGCGCGGGCGGGCGTCGCCGCTCGGGCGGCCGCGATCGCGGCGCCGATCTCCGCTACAACATGGAGATCACGCTCGAGGAGGCCTATGCAGGCAAGACGGCGCAGATCCGCGTGCCGGCCTCCGTCGCCTGCGACGAATGCACCGGAACCGGCGCCAAGCCCGGCACGCAGCCAACGACCTGCTCGATGTGCGGCGGCGCCGGCCGCGTGCGCGCCACCCAGGGCTTCTTCTCGATCGAGCGTGCCTGCCCGCAGTGCCACGGCCGCGGACAGACGATCGAGCACCCCTGCGCCAAGTGCTCCGGCCAGGGCCGCGTCACCGAGGAGCGATCGCTGTCGGTCAACATCCCGGCAGGCATCGAGGACGGCACGCGCATCAGGCTCTCGGGCGAGGGCGAGGCGGGCCTGCGCGGCGGGCCGGCCGGCGATCTCTACATCTTCCTCTCCGTCAAGCCGCACGAGTTCTTTCAGCGCGACGGCTCCGACCTCTACTGCAAGGTGCCGATCTCGATGACGTCGGCGGCACTCGGCGGCGCCTTCGAGGTGACGACGCTCGACGGCACGCAGACGCGGGTGAAGGTTCCGGAGGGGACGCAGAACGGCAGGCAGTTCCGCCTCAAGGGCAAGGGAATGCCGGTCCTGCGCCAGCCGACGATTGGCGATCTCTACATCCAGGTATCCGTCGAGACGCCGCAGAACCTGACCAAGCGCCAGCGCGAACTGCTCGAGGAGTTCGAGGAACTGTCCTCCAAGGAGAACAGCCCGCAATCATCCGGCTTCTTCAGCCGGATGAAGGACTTCTTCGAGTCCTTTGGCGAGCGCTAGCCCCAGACGAGCAGCGCAATCAGCCCGACACTGCCGACCAGCAGCCGCCAGTAGGCGAAGGGCGCATAGCCGCGGCGCGAGACGAAGTCGAGCAGCGCCCGCACCACGAATACCGCTGTGATGAAGGCGGCGATGAAGCCGACAGTGATGATCCAGATGTCGTCGGCGGACAGGATGTCGCGGTTCTTGTAGAGGTCGTAGGCGAATGCGCCGACCATGGTCGGCATGGCAAGGAAGAACGAGAACTCCGCCGCCGCCCGCTTCTCGACCCCCATCAGGAGCGCGCCGACGATCGTCGCGCCCGAACGAGACGTCCCGGGGATCATCGACAGGCACTGGATGATGCCGATGGACAGGTAGACGCGCATCGGGAAGGCCGCGACATGGTGGTAGCGTGGCGCGATCGAACGGCGGTCGACCCAGAGCAGCACGAAGCCGCCGAGGATGAGCATGATGCAGATCAGCATCGGCGTCTCGAACAGCACCGTCTTGATGAAGTCGTGGGCAAGCGCGCCGATGACCGCGGCCGGCAGGAAGGCGAGCAGGATGCCGCCGACGAAATAGCGTGTCTCGGGGCTGGTGGGCAGCGTCACCAGCATCTTCCAGAGCCTGGTGAAATAGACGCTCAGGATCGCCAGGATGGCACCCAGCTGGATGAGCACCTCGAATGCCTTGCCGGTGGACTGGAAGCCGAGAAAGTGGCCGGCGAGCAGGATGTGGCCGGTCGAGGAGACGGGGATGAACTCGGTCAGGCCTTCCAGGATGCCGAGGAGGATCGCGCCGACGATGGTCTGTTCGCCCATGGAGTGTCTCCCTCGGCCGCGTCCCGGCGGCTCGCTTGTCACGATGCCGAACTGTCCCTATAGGTCGGCCGCGAATCGCTTCCGGAACCGGAGGCCCCGGTCCCCATATCGTCGCCTTCACCGATTGGCCAGAGCGCACGTGCAGGTTCTATGCTGACCCTTTTCCACCACCCGATGTTCGCCTCCTGCCGCTTCGTCCGGCTCTGCTTCGGCGAATACGGCGAGGAGCTTGCTCTGATCGAGGAGAAGCCCTGGATGCGGCGGCGCGAGTTTCTCGCGCTCAATCCGGCAGGCAGTCTGCCGGTGCTGCTCGCCGAGGGCGACGAGGCGATCGTCGGCGCCATGACCATCGCAGAATATCTCGATGAAACGCGCGGTGTGCTGAAGCGCGACAAGCGCCTCTTCGCCGAGGATCCGATCCAGCGCGCCGAGATCCGGCGGCTTGTCGACTGGTACCTGACCAAGGCGGACAACGATGTGACGCGCCATCTTGTGCGCGAGCGCGTATTGAAGCCGCATATGCCGGCCGAGAACGGCGGCGGCTCGCCGGACTCCGCGGCGATCCGGGCCGCACGGGCCAATGTCCGCCAGCACATGAAATATACGAACTGGCTCGCCGGAACCCGCAACTGGCTGGCGGGGCCCCGCATCACCTATGCCGACCTCGCCGCCGCGGCGGCGATCTCCGTGCTCGACTATCTGGGCGAGGTCGAGTGGGAAGGGCACTCGGCCGCCAAGGACTGGTACACGCGGATGAAGTCGCGGCCGTCCTTCAGGCCGCTGCTCGCCGACCGCATGCGCGGCCTGTCGCCCGTCTCGCACTACGCGGATCTCGACTTCTGATGGACGTGCTCGAGAATCCCGGCACGGCGGCCACGCTTCGGGATTTTCTGGATCGCGAGGCGGAACGGGAAGGCTTCGAGCTCGTCGGCGTCGCCCGAGCCGACGCCGCGCCGCAGGCCGCGCGCCGGCTCGCGGAGTTCGTCGCCATGGGCCGCCACGGCACGATGGACTGGCTGGAGGAGACGGTCGATCGGCGCGCGCGGCCGACGACGCTCTGGCCGGAGGCGCGCAGTGTCGTGATGTTCGCCATGAACTACGGGCCGGACGAGAACCCGCTCGAGCTTCTCGCCAGGCCCGACCGCGCCGCCGTCTCCGTATATGCACGCCATCGCGACTATCACGACGTCATCAAGGGGCGACTGAAGACCATCGCCCAGCGCTTCGCGGCGCGGAGCGGCGAGAACGTCAAGGTCTTCGTGGATACGGCGCCGGTGATGGAGAAGCCGCTGGCGGAGGCCGCCGGCATTGGCTGGCAGGGCAAGCACACGAACCTCGTCAGCCGACGCTTCGGCTCGTGGCTCTTCCTCGGCTCAATCTTCACGACCGCGGACCTTCGGGCCGACTTGCCGGAGGTCGACCATTGCGGCTCCTGCCGGGCCTGCCTCGACATCTGCCCGACGGATGCCTTCCCGGCGCCCTACCAGCTCGACGCGCGGCGCTGCATCTCCTACCTCACCATCGAGCACAAGGGTCCGATCCCGCACGAGTTCCGGCGCGCGATGGGCAACCGCATCTATGGCTGCGACGACTGCCTCGCCGTCTGCCCCTGGAACAAGTTCGCCGCAGAGGCGGCCGAGGCCAAGCTGCGGGCGCGCGAGGACCTGCGGGCGCCGGCAATCGCCGACCTGCTCCGCCTCGACGATGCAGCCTTCCGCGCGTTCTTCTCGGGTTCGCCTGTCAAGCGGATTGGCCGCGATCGCTTCATCCGCAACGTGCTGATCGCCGCTGGAAACTCGGGGGACGAGGCAGTTGTCCCAGCCTGCAGGGCGCTGCTCGAAGACCCTTCGCCGCTGGTGCGCGGCGCCGCAGTCTGGGCCCTGTCGCAACTTCTGGCACCGGCCGCGCTCCGCGCCGAGGCCGAGGCGGTTGGATATGAGGAGGACGAGACCGTTGCCGGCGAGTGGCGCATGGCGCTGAAGGCAGCTGCATGAACCGGAGCCTGTTCATCTTCGGCTGCGGCTATTCGGGCCGCTTCCTCGCGCGGACGGCGCTGGCCGCCGGCTGGCGGGTCGCCGGCACGACGCGCTCCGCGGAGAAGGCCGACGCACTCGCGGCCGAAGGGATCGAGGCGCTGGTCTTCGACGGCGCCAGCCCGACGGACGCTCTTCTCGAAAGACTGGCAACGACAACCCATCTCGTCCAGTCGATCGCGCCCGAGCATGGCATGAAGGCAGGAGACCAGCCCGCCCGGGATAGCGCCGTCGTCGACCCCGTCCTGCGGGTCGTCGGCGCCGGGATCGTGGACATGATGCCCCGCCTCTCCTGGGTCGGCTACTGGTCGACGATCGGCGTCTACGGCGACCATGGCGGCGCGTGGATCGACGAGGAGGCGGAACTGCGGCCGTCGTCGCGACGCGCGGAGATGCGCGTTGCGGCGGAAGCGGAATGGATGGCGATTGCCAAGGATAGTGGGCTTCCCGTTTCCCTCCTCAGGCTCGGCGGCATCTACGGTCCGGGCCGGAACGCCTTCGTCAATCTCGCTGAGGGCAGGGCTCGCCGCATCGTCAAGGCCGGTCAGGTCTTCAACCGCATCCATGTCGACGACATCGCCGCGGCGACGCTCCATTTTGCGGAGCGGCGAACCGGCGGCGTCTTCAACCTCACCGACGGTGAGCCGGCGCCGCCTCAGGACGTCATCGCCTATGCCGCGTCGCTCATGAATGTCGAGCCGCCTCCGGAAATCGCCTTCGAGGAGGCCGGCATGACGCCCATGGCGCGCTCCTTCTATGGCGACAACAAGCGTGTCTCCAACCTCCGGATGAAGGAGGCGGGATACGCCTTCGGCCATGTCGGCTACCGCGAATCGCTCGGCCGCATGTGGAACGAGGATCGCTGGCGGTAGAGACGATCGACCGGATGGTCCCGGGAACACCAACGGCGCTCCGCGCCGCATTGCTGAACGATCGCCTGCGGTCATGCTATGGTCCGATTCGCGCTTAACCGTTCGGAAACCCCGCCCGCCGAGGCTGGTGGAGGCAGAATGCGGAGAAGCCAGGTGCGGATGAAGACGATCGCCAGGGCCGTCGCGGCGGCCGTCATTGCGGCAGCCACGGCGCTTTCACTCGCCGCTATCGATGTCTCGCAGGCGTCCGAGCCGCTGGCGAAGGATCTGTTCGGCGCCCAGCGGCTGCCGTCCGCCACCGCGCCGCGGGCCCATGGCTTCTATTCCCGCGGCTGCCTCGAAGGCGGCATGGCGATTGCCGTCGACGGACCCAACTGGCAGGCGATGCGGCTCTCGCGCAACCGCCGCTGGGGCCATCCCGACATGATACGGCTGGTCGAACGCCTCTCCCGAGAGGCGGTGCAGGACGGATGGCCGGGCCTACTCGTCGGCGACATCTCGCAGCCGCGCGGCGGGCCGATGCTCTCGGGCCACGCCTCGCACCAGATCGGGCTCGACGCCGACATCTGGTTCACGCCGATGCCGAACAGGCGGCTGACGGCGAGCGAGCGCGAGACCATCTCGGCGCGCTCGCTGATCCGCGAGGGCACGCTGCAGGTTGACGACAGCCTGTGGACACGGGCGCATGAAGGTGTGCTGCGCCGCGCCGCGAGCTACCGCGAGGTCGAGCGTATCCTCGTCCATCCCGGCATCAAGCAGAAGCTCTGCCAGACCGTGAGCGGCGACCGATCGTGGCTCGGCAAGGTGCGGCCGTTCTGGGGCCACGACTACCATTTCCACATCCGGATGTCGTGCCCGGCCGGCTCGCCCGGCTGCCAGCGCCAGGATCCGGTGGCGCGCGGCGATGGCTGCGATCAGTCGCTTGCCTGGTGGTTCACCGAGGGGCCGTGGCGGCCGGCGACGGGACCCGAGCAGCCGCGCGCGCGCGACGTGATGACGATGGCGAACCTGCCCAATGCGTGCCGCGCCGTGCTCAACGCCCCCGCACCGGCGTCCGAGGCCGCGGTCACGATCACCGGACCGGGCGCACCGGCCGCGGCCGCCGCGGCGGCACAGCCGCCGATCACCGCCAGCGGCTATGCGCCGATGCCGCCGACGATGCCGATCCCTGCCGACAGGCCGTTCCGGTAGCTTCAGGCGGGTCGGCCGCGGCGGTAGATCCACAGTTGCGTCGGCGGGACGTTGCGCAGGATGAACTCGAAGCGCTCAACGGTGTAGTCGCCCCGTCCGGGCGGTACCGGTGACAGCGGCCCGTAGGTCAGCTGCACGATCGGGCGGCCGCGCGGTATGCGGTTCAGCAGGTCCTCGACATAGGCCACGCGCTGCGGCACCGGGAAATTGAGGAGCGGGATGCCGGACACGATCGAATCGAAGACCATGTCCTTCTGCTCGCCCAGCGTCCGGTCGAGATCGAACGCGTCACCATGGATGATGTTCACACGCGGATAGTGCTCGCGCAGGTGTTCGACGAAGTCGGGCGTGTACTCGATCGAGTAGAGCTTCTCCGGCGGCACGCCGTGCTCGAGGATCGCCTTGGTGATCACCCCGGTGCCGGGGCCCAGCTCGAGCACCGGAAGGCCGGACGATGTGTCGATCACCGAAGCCATGCGGCGGGCCGTGGTCGAGCTGGTCGGAAGGATCGAGCCGACGGCCCGTGGCTTGCTCAGCCAGCCCTTGAAGAACCGGATCTCCTCGCCGAAACGGTCTGCCAGTCCCTTGCTCATCATCGTCCGCCCCTGTTCGTGATCGCATGCCAAACCTATGCGGAATGCGACACGTTACAAGGACAAAGCGACATCCGCATGACGCGGCGGGTCGAAATCGACCCCGATCAGGTCTTGAACGGGCTCAGGCCTTCTCGGCTGTGCTCCTGACCAGCCTAGGCTTCGGGCGGGCTTTCTCGCGCGTGCGATGCGTGGCCACGAAGTCGAGGATGCGCGGCGCGATCTCGGCCCGGAAGCGCGAGCCATTGAAGACGCCGTAATGGCCGACCTTCGGCTGCAGGTAGTGCACCCGCATGTCGTCCTGGATGTTGACGCAGAGGTCATGCGCCGCCTGGGTCTGACCGACGCCCGAAATGTCGTCGTTCTCGCCCTCGACCGTCATCAGCGCGGTGCGGCGGATCGCCGACGGGTCGACGGGCTTGCCGCGATGGGTCATCTCGCCCTTCGGGAGCTGGTGTCGTACGAACACCGTCTCGACCGTCTGCAGGTAGAATTCCGCGGTCAAGTCCATCACGGCGAGATACTCGTCGTAGAACTCGCGGTGCTTCTCGGCCGAATCACCGTCGTTCTTCACCAGATGCATAAAGAAGTCCTTGTGGGCGATCAGGTGCCGATCGAGATTCATGCCCATGAAGCCGGAGAGCTGCAGGAAGCCCGGATAGACCTCGCGCATGAAGCCTGGCTCCGGGAACGGCACCCGCATGATCACGTTGTCGCGGAACCAGTCGATCCCCTTTTCCTCGGCCAGCGTGTTGACCGCCGTCGGATTACGACGCGTGTCGATCGGGCCGCCCATCAGGACCATGCTGGCGGGCGCCATCGGGTCGCCGGACGCTTCCATAACGGCCACGGCGGCAAGCACCGGCACCGAAGGCTGGCACACCGCCATCACATGCGTGTCGGGGCCGAGCACGTGCAGCATTTCGATGACGTAGTCGATATAGTCGTCGAGATCGAAGCGGCCCTCGGCGAGCGGCACCATGCGGGCGTCGGTCCAGTCGGTGATGTAGACCTCGGCACTCGGCAGGAGCGTCTCGACAGTGCCCCGCAGAAGCGTGGCATAGTGGCCGGACATGGGGGCGACGATGAGGATCTTCGGGTCCGGCCGGCGTTCGGGCGGTACCGCGCGGTCGAAATGGACGAGGTTGCAGAAGGGTTTCGACCAGATCACCCGCTCGATCACCGGAACCGTGCGGAAGTCGATCTTGGTCTCGTCTAGGCCGAAGCTCGGCTTGCCGTAACGGCGCGTCGTCCGCTCGAAGAGCTCGGCCGCAGCTGCGACTGAACGACCGACCATCGTGTGCGACACGGGGTTGAGCGGATTTGTGTAGAACAGCCTGACGGCGTCCGCGAAGGCCCGGTAGGGCTGCAGCGCGGCATGGTGCAGTTCGTAGAGCTGGTAGTACATAGGCCAAAGATCCCCGCCGCCTCGGCCGGTCAGCGTGGAACTGACCCGACCGGTCGGGGCTTCTTAGTTATCCAACGAAACTATCACCGGATTGTTGCATTGCAATACGTGACGCTACGGGACTGAGGATTAACGTGTGGTTAACCCTGACGCCGTGTCCTGGCGATTGCGCTGCCGGCCCGCCCCTGCCAAAGACCCCCTCATCATGCAATCCGATCAATCCCTTCTCCGTGCTGCCCTGTGGATGGGCGCATCGATCACCTTCTTCATCGTGATGTCGGTCGCCGGCCGCGCCGCGACGGCGGAACTCGACGTGTTTCAGGTGATGCTGGTGCGTTCGGTGATCGGCTTCGTGCTCCTGATGCCGCTGGTCAAGGCAAATGGCGGCTTCCGCGCGATGGCGACCAGTCGGCCGGTGGAGCACATCGGCCGCAACGTCGCCCATTATGCCGGTCAGTATGCGTGGCTGCTGGCGATCGGCATGATCCCGCTCGCGCAGCTCGTCGCGATCGAGTTCACCACGCCGCTGTGGACGGCGCTGCTCGCCATGGTCTTCCTCTCCGAGCGGATGAACTGGCGCAAGGCGGCGGCGGTGCTGCTCGGCCTTGTCGGCGTGCTCATCATCGTGCGTCCGGGAGCGGGCAACGTCGAGACCGGCCATCTCGTCATGCTGGCGGGTGCGGTCGCGTTCGGCGTCTCGATGGTGATGGTCAAGTCGCTTACCCGGACCGACAGCGTCGTCAGGATCATCTTCTGGATGCTGATCATCCAGACCGTGATCGGTCTCGTCCCTGGCATACTCGTCTGGCGCGAGCCGCCGGCCGCGATCTGGCCGGCGCTGCTCGTCATCGCCTTCGCCGGGACGTTCTCGCACTATTGCCTTGCGCGGGCGCTCGTCCATGCGGAGGCGACGGTGATCGCCCCGATGGACTTCCTGCGCCTGCCGCTGACAGTGCTGGTCGGCTGGGCGGTCTATGCCGAGCATCTCGACGGCTACACCGCCGCCGGCGCGGCGCTGATTCTCGCGGGCAACCTGATCACGCTGCGTCGGCGCGCGTCACCCCGACCGGTAGAAGCTCCCTGACCGACGAGTTCAGCCGTCGTAGCCCTCGACGATCGTCATTTCGGCCTCGGCGACCGTCTCGCGGATCGCTTTCGCCGCCTGGTACTCATCGGAGTTGTAGCAGTCGAGTGCTGCCTGCAGGGACGGGAACTCGATGACGACGTTGCGGCCGCGACCCTTGCCCTCCATGGCGTGGTACGTGCCGCCGCGAGCGAGGAAGCGCGCGCCGTAGCGCTCGAAGGCCGGGCGAGCCGTCGAAATGTAGTCCTTGTACCGCTCCGAATCCCGCACATCGACATGCGCTACCCAGTAGCCCTTCGCCATTCTTTCCTCCGTCATGCTGGTTGGATTTCGTTCATCTCGTCGATGATCGCCTGTGCGGCGGCGCGGCGATCCGGCGCGGCAATGATGGGCCGGGCGACGACAAGGTGGCTGGCGCCCGCGGCCACGGCCTGCGCGGGCGTGACCACGCGCTTCTGGTCGCCCATCTCGGCACCGGCTGGCCGGATGCCCGGCGTGACAACCGCCATGCTGTCGCCAACGGCGCCGCGCACCAGCCGCGCCTCGGTAGCGGCACAGACGATGCCGCCCATGCCCGCTTCCAGCGCCTGCAGCGCGCGCGTCTCGACGAGACGCTGCGGATCTGTCTCGCGAAAACCGGCCTCGGCCAGGTCGGCGCTGTCCATCGAGGTCAGCACGGTGACGCCGAGAAGGCAGAGTCCGCTGCCCGCCGCCGCACCCACGGCGGCCCGCATGGCCTTCGGGTAGGCGTGGATCGTCAGCATCCGCGCGCCCATGGCCGCGATGCTGTCGACGCCCTCGGCGACCGTGTTGTCGATATCGAGGAGCTTGAGGTCGAGAAAGACGTCCGTGCCCTGCCGCGCAAGATCGCGCGCGAAGTCCAGGCCGCCCGAATAGGCGAGCCGGTAGCCGATCTTGAAGAAGTCAACGACACCCTCGAGCTCTCGTACTGCCTTCTCGGCCTCCGAGACGCTCGGCAGGTCGAGGCCGACGATCAGGCGCGCCCCGCTCACTGGTCGAGCCTCGTGGAGAGGAGCCGGGCGCGCTCGATCACGGTGCGGCAGACATTCTCCATGACCCTTCGCGTGCGTTCGTCGCGGAAGGAGCCGTCTTCCTCGAAGGCTTCGCCCGCGCGGGCGACCGAGCATTGCGGGGTGACGACCTCGAAGCCGCAAGCCATCATGACCGCCCTGAGGTGATAGAGGCACCTGATGCCGGCGAAATTGCCGTCGGAGGAGGAGCAGAGCGCCGCGACCTTGCCCCGCATCGGCGCGAACGGCCTGTCGCCATCGCGGCGAATGCGGCTGACCCAGTCCAGCGTGTTCTTCACCAGCGGCGGGATGGAGTGGTTGTACTCGGGGCTGGCGAGCAGCACGGCGTCGTGGTTCGCAATCATCCTTCCGAGGTTGATCGCATGTTCCGGAATTCCGTGCGCGCTCTCGAGATCCTGGTCCATGATCGGCAGAGGATAGTCGGCCAGCGAGATGCGTGTGACATCGGCGCCCTGTCTGACGAGCTCCGCCTGGGCGGCGTCGGCGGTCTTTCCGCTATAGGCGCCGCTCCGGATCGAACCGGCGAAGACCAGTATCTTCGGTATCATCGGGCAGCTCCCTTCGTCGCGTGCTATAGGGCGAGGGGACGCTCGAAGTCAAAGCGGATGAAGGCCCTCTGCACGTCGGCGCGCGGCTCCGCGCGGGGTGCCCGCGGCACGGGCGCCGGCGCCGTCGAGTGTATATGCAGCCGGACCGAAGCTGTGATAGAGCGTGCGCCGCTCCTGCGGACGATGCCGCGACGAACACGGGAAGACCGGCCGCCGATGCCGCATTCGACCGAACCCAACGCGCTGCTGCGCTTCCCCGTCCTCGTCGGGGACATAGGCGGCACCAACGCCCGCTTCGCCCTGCTCGTGGATGCCAATGCCGAAGCGCGCGAGTTCCCGATCGTCCGGACGGCCGATTTCGAGACGATCGACGCAGCGATCCAGAGCTGCATACTCGACCGGACGGCGATCCAGCCGCGTTCGGCGATCCTGGCAGTAGCCGCCCCCATCAAGGGCGACGAGGTCCCGCTCACCAATTCGCACTGGGTCGTCCGCCCGCGCCGGATGCTTGCCGAACTCGCGCTGTCCGAGGTTATCCTGCTCAACGATTTCGAGGCGCAGGCGCTGGCAGTCGTCGCCCTCGATGACGAGCATCTCGAGCCGATCGGCGAGGGCATGCAAGTGGCGGGCAGCGGCCGCGTGGTGATGGGTCCCGGCACCGGCCTCGGCGTCGCAGGGCTCGTTTGCTCGCGCGGCATCTGGATCCCGGTCCCCGGGGAGGGCGGCCATATCGACCTTGGCCCGCGCACCAGGAGGGAAGAAGAAGTCTTTCCCCATCTTGAGCGGATCGAGGGGCGCATTTCGGCCGAACAGGTCCTGTGCGGCCGCGGGTTGATGAATCTCTACCGGGCGGTGGCCACTGCCCGCAGCGAAGACTTCCCCTTGGCGACACCAGAGGACGTGACCGCCGCTGCCCTCCGGCATGCCGATCCCGCCGCCGAGGAGACATTGTCGATATTCGTCTCGTGCCTCGGCCGCGTCGCTGGCGACCTGGCGCTCGTCTTCATGAGTCGGGGCGGGGTCTTCCTCACCGGCGGCATCGCGCAGAAGATAATGCCGGCATTGAAGGAGAGCGGCTTTCGCGCCGCCTTCGAGGACAAGGCCCCGCATAGAGCACTGATGCGGGCGATGCCGACCTATGTGATCACGCACCCGCTGGCACCCGTCGCAGGACTTGCCGCCTACGCCCGCCAGCCCGGCCGCTTCGGCGTCTCGACCACGGGCCGCCGCTGGAGCGTGGATTGACCGCGGCCCATTGCAGGATTGCGCCGCACGCATACTCCATGCAAAGGCAGGATCGGCCCACTCTACGGACCGAGACGATATGACAACCGACACGGCCCGCTCCGGTGCCGCCCCCCGCGACAAGACCCAGGAGGTCGTGAGCGTCGTGCTGCGGGTGCTGCGTGAGAACGGCCGCCAATACGTCCCACTCTACGTCGCCGCCTTCGTGCTGCTGCTCCTGGGCGGCGCCGCGACCGCGCTGATCCCGTGGATGATGCAGCCGCTGGTCGACGAGGTGTTCTATCGGGCGCGCTACGACCTCGTGCCGCTCATCTGTGGTGCGATCACGGGTGTCTTCGTGCTGCGCGGGCTTGCAGGATACGGACAGTCGGTCATTCTCGCGCGCATTGGCAACAATCTGGTGGCGCGCTATCAGCGGCGCATCTTCGAGCACCTCATGCGGCTCGGGATGGACTTCTTCACTGACACCCGCTCCGGCCGGCTCGCTGCGCGCATCAACGAGAATGTGCTCGGCATCCGTGACATGCTGAGCATGACGCTGAAGTCCCTCGCCGGCGACGCGGTGCTCCTGCTGGCGCTGGTCGCGGTCATGATCTACCAGGATCCCGTCCTGTCCGTGATCGCGCTCGTCATCGGCCCGCCGTTGATCTTCACCGTCAACTTCCTGATGCGCAAGCTGCGTGCGGTCACCCGCGAGTCGGTCGAGATCAACGCCCGCCTGATCGGCGCCATTCAGGAGACGGTGCAGGGCATCTCGATCGTCAAGGCCTTCACGATGGAGCGCCAGCTGGAGGACAAGCTGGCCGAGCTGATCGCGACTTCGGAGAAGCGCGCCAACAGGATTGCCCGCATCTCGGAGCAGGTAACGCCGATCGCAGAGGCGCTCGCCGGCTTCGCCGTCGGTGGCGTCATCGCCTATGCCGCCTACCGCTCCTCGGTGACGGCCGAGCCACCGGGATCGGTCATGGCCTTCATCACAGCCTTGCTGCTCGCCTACGACCCCGCGCGCCGCCTTGCACGCGTCCAGGTCAGCCTCGAGCGCGCGCTGGTCAATGCCCGCATGATCTACGAGATCCTCGACCTCGAGCCGAAGCAGCGCGACCACCCTGGCGCGACGTCGCTTGCGGTCCGCGGCGGCGAGATCGCGTTCGAAGGGGTCGATTTCGGGTACGAGCGAGGCGCTCCGGTGTTGAGCGGCGTCAGCTTCGTGGCCACGGCGGGACGGATGACGGCTCTGGTCGGGGCCTCGGGCGCCGGGAAGTCGACCGTGGTCGGCCTGATCCAGCGCTTCTACGATGTCGACGGCGGCCGCATCCTGATCGACGGGCAGGATATCGCAGGCGTGACGAAGGCGTCGCTGCGGGCTCAGGTCGCCTACGTGTCACAGCATCCCTATCTCTTCGAGGGCAGCGTCCGCGACAACATCCGCTACGGCCGCCCCGACGCCACCGACGAAGAGGTGGAGGAGGCCGCGCGCCTTGCGCATGCCGAGGAATTCATCCACCGGCTGCCCGACGGTTACGACACCCCGCTGGGCGAGAATGGCGTGACGCTCTCGGGCGGTCAGCGCCAGCGCATCTCGATCGCCCGGGCGATTGTCCGTAATGCGCCCATCCTGCTCCTCGACGAAGCGACCTCGGCGCTCGACAACGAATCGGAACTGCGCGTCCAGGAGGCGCTTGCCGGGATCATGGCCGGTCGCACCACGCTCGTCATCGCGCACAGGCTGTCGACCGTCGTCAGTGCGGACCACATCGTGGTCATGGAGGCGGGACGCGTTGTGGAGCAGGGCAGTCATGACGGGCTGATCGCGCGCAACGGGCCCTACGCCCGCTATCACAGGCTGCGCGAGGCGCCGGGACTGGACCTGGTCGTCGACGTGCCGGTGCCGACGGCGGGTGAGCCGCGGCGGAGAGGAAAGAGGGCGGCGGGAGCATGAGTGACATGAAGCTGGTCGTCGTCGGCGCGGCAGGCCGGATGGGCCGGACTCTCGTGCGCGCCATCGCCGAGACGGATGGTTTGACGCTGTCGGGCGCGCTGGCGCGCGACGGGTCGGCTGCCGCCGGCCGCGACGCAGGCGAACTGGCGGGGATCGGCCCGAACGGTGTCGCCGTCACCACAGACCCTCTGCCGCTCTTCGCGGCGGCCGATGGCGTGATTGACTTCTCGACGCCCGACGCGTCGGTGCTGCATGCCGGCTACGCCGCACAGGCCCGCATCGTCCACGTGATTGGCACGACCGGCTGCTCCGATGCCGACGAGGCAGCGATCGCGGCTGCCGCCCGCCACGCCACCATTGTCAAGTCGGGAAACATGAGCCTCGGCGTCAACCTGCTCGCCATCCTCCTCGAGCAGGCGGCGCGGGCGCTGGATCCGGATCAGTTCGACATCGAGATCCTCGAGATGCACCACCGCCACAAGGTCGATGCCCCCTCGGGAACGGCGCTGCTTCTCGGCGAGGCGGCGGCGCGCGGACGCGCGGTCGCGTTGGCGGAGAAGGCGGTGCGGGTCCGCGACGGGCACACGGGCGCACGAGCCCCCGGCACGATCGGCTTCGCGACGCTGCGCGGCGGGTCCGTGGTCGGCGACCACACGGCGATGTTCGCCGGCCCGGCCGAGCGGATCGAGCTCACCCATCGGGCCGAGGACCGGCGCATCTTCGCCAACGGGGCGCTGAAGGCCGCCGCCTGGGCGCGCGGCCGCAAGCCCGGGCTCTATTCAATGCGCGACGTGCTCGGGCTCTGAGACAATTCTGAAAGGGAGATGACGATGTCGGGAACGCTTGTGCTCGTGCGCCACGGCCAGAGCGACTGGAACCTCAGGAACCTGTTCACAGGCTGGAAGGATCCTGGCCTTTCCGAAAAGGGCCATGAGGAGGCGAGGGCGGCAGGCGAGCGGCTGAAGGCGAGGGGGCTTCGCTTCGACATCGCCTTCACGTCGGCGCTCACGCGCGCGCATCAGACGCAGGACCATATTCTCTCCGTGCTCGGCCAGCAGGGCCTTGAGACGTTGCGCGATCAGGCGCTGAACGAGCGTGACTACGGCGAGCTCTCCGGCCTGAACAAGGACGACGCCCGCGCCCGCTGGGGCGAGGAGCAGGTGCATATCTGGCGCCGCTCTTACGACGTGCAGCCGCCGGGGGGCGAGAGCCTGAGGGATACAGGCGCGCGTGTGTGGCCCTACTATCTTCACGTCATCCAGCCCCACGTGCTGCGGGGCGAAACCGTGCTGGTGACCGCCCACGGCAATTCTCTGCGCGCACTGGTGATGGCGCTCGACGGCCTGTCGAGCGAGGAGATTGTCAGGATGGAGATCGCGACCGGCGTCCCCATTGTCTACCGCTTGAACCCGGATTCGACCGTCGCCTCGAAGGAAACGTTGGAGGTCTGAGCCCGCGCTGCGCACCCGCCGCGGAATCTGGTCAGGCGGCGGTGATTGGCGTTGACAGGTAACCGCCGCCCGCTTACATCGGCGGCGCACCTAGCCCAGGTGGCGGAATTGGTAGACGCGCACGGTTCAGGTCCGTGTGCCGCGAGGCGTGGAGGTTCGAGTCCTCTCCTGGGCACCAAAAGAAGCTAACGTGTTGAACCGTTTGGCTTTTTGGCTCCGCTGCACAGTTCGATCCAGTTGTAACAGCGACTGTAACAGTCGGGGCTGGACGAGATGGCTGGACTGCCGGAACGGCTGATGATGCGCGGCGGCACCTATTACTGCCGCATTTGGGTGCCGAGAGACGTCGCTCCCCGCTACGGCAGGCAGATCGTGGTGACCTCGCTGCGCACGAAAGACTTGAAGACCGCCAAGTCGCGGCTCGCCCGCAAGACCGTCGAGATCGAAGAGACCTTCGAAGCGATCCGGGCCGGCGAGGCCGATCGCGACTCCGTTCTGACGGCCTCACTCCGGCGGCGGTTCATGGATATCGCCCGCCGCCACGCGATCGACATCAGCGACCGCGAATTCGCCGAGCGGGCGCAGATTTTCGCCCGCGCCATCGAGGACCCGGCGCTCCTCTGGCGTGGAGAGATCGTACCCCTTCCGGCCACCGCCATGGCTGGTGAGGAGGAGGGCTACACCTATTTCGACAAGCTTGCCGCCGAAGGCGATCTCGAGGTGGCCATCGCCTATCTCATCCGCTCCCGCCTCAAGGAGCGAGTAAGATCGCTGCAGGCGATGCGGGCGAGTGGCAATCTGGCAGCGTTCGTCTCTCTTGCCCGCGATCGTCTGCCGGAACTGGGAGCGGTCGATTCCATCGCCCTGGCGCGGCTCCTGCTGGAGCAGGAGCTGAAGGCGCTGTCGTCAATTCTGGACGGGCAGCCGGATCCTTCGCTGGAAGAGTTGCAGGCGACCCCTCTTCGCCCGCCAGCAGCAGCTGCCGAAGCGGCCTCCGAGATCGCGGCTCCGCTGCAGCCACCTGGAAAGCCGATCTCCCTTGACGAGCTGTTTGAGCGCTGGGAGGCGGAGGCTGAGCCGAGCGCCAGCACGCTTTCGACCTGGCGCGGCATCGTGAAGAACCTCAAGTCGTTCCTCGGCCAGAAGAGCAATGACCTCAACCACGTCACGCCCGACGATATTGTCGCTTGGAAGGACAGCCTGATCAAGTCGAAGAAGTCGGCCGCGACGATCTCGCGGGGCTATCTCTCATGCGTTCGCGCGCTGTTCAGGCTAGGCGTCGCCAACAAACTCATCCCGTCCGATCCTTCCGGTGGCATCAAAGTGTCACGCAAGGTCAAGGGTGGGACCAAGATGCTGCCCTATACGAACGATGAGGTTCGCCGGATCCTGGAGTTGGCAAGCGCCGCCAAGGAACCGGGAAGCGGTGGTTGCCTTGGCTTGCTGCGGCAACTGGATCAAGAGTCGGAGAGGTTGCGCAGCTGCATGGTTTTCACTTCGACGATGAATTGGGTTTCCCGGTGGTCCGGATCACTCCCGCACCTGATGCCGGCAGCCACAAGACCGAAGAGAGCGAAAGAACGATCCCGGTCCACCCCGCCCTCATCGAGGCCGGGCTATTGGAGTTCGTCAAGGCGAAGGGTCGAGGGCCGCTGTTCTATGGTCGCTCGTCGGGAGACCCAAAGCGCAAGCACGCCTCCAAAGGCGTCACCAACCGATTGGCAAGCTGGATCCGCGCGAGTGGCTTCGACGACCCACGGAAGGCGCCCAACCATGCGCTGCGCCATTGGTTCAAGACAGAGGCTGCTCGTATGGGGATACCCGACAGTGTTGCCGACGCCATTCAGGGGCATTCGGATGGACGGGCGTCCTCGGGCTACAGGCATATCGGAATCGAATTGATGGCGGCTCAGCTCGAGAAGATTGTGCTGCCGCCACGCTAGCGCTTCGGAGAAGGGGCTCGACATTCGCCTCGGGAGGAAGGTCTCCTCTGTCGCAGCGCCTCGGCATATCGCCGGCCCGACTGGACGCTCACCACCGCCGTGCGCTGAAACGTGCCGAGGTGGCGGGATGACGGGACGGTCGCGTCCTGCTCTTCAAAAAAGGGCGATCGGGGCAAAGCTCCGACCCGTGGATGCTCTCCAACATCGGAGAACTCAGCAGCCGTATGACAAACTTAGCGCGTCGTGCGATTAGGTTGACGCATATCCGATTGCCTTGAAGTAGTTTTTG
>VFQR01000265.1_pt1 | contig 93650 bp, 94 predicted proteins | sample 3512321 | NCBI WGS metagenome assembly VFQR01 (sample SAMN10412374, study PRJNA504923) | tailings metagenome | isolation source: Relicate 3 Philex TSF1 revegetated site | place: Philippines: Tuba, Benguet | collected 2017-08-29 | reverse complement strand
GCGGAACTGGCCATGTATTACGCCAAGCGCCTGGGCGGCGACCGCATCGAAGCCTATCGCGCCTCGGCCCGCTCCATCGCGTCCTACAACAAGGCCAGCGAGGAGGACCTCGAGCGGGGCCTCAAGCAGGGGGAACTGCATGTGCAGTTCCAACCCATCATGGATATCCAGACCGGCCAGATTGCCGGGGCCGAAGCGCTGATGCGCTGGAACCACCCAACGCGCGGCGTGGTCACGCCCGACGAATTCGTGCCTCTGGCCGAACGCTCGGGCCAGATCGAGAAGCTGGGACGCCTGGCCTTCGAACAGGCTGCGGCGCAAGCCAAGGACTGGATGACCATGATCGGCCTGCCCGAAGGGTTCTTCATTTCGGTCAATCTCTCGCCCAGCCAATTGGCCAGCGAAACGCTGCTCGCCGATATGCGCAACCTGGTTTCCCAGGACCGGGACCTCGCGGGCCACCTCAAGCTCGAGATCACCGAGAGCCAGGTGATGACCAATCCCGAGCATTCCGCCTATATGCTGGACGCCTTGCGCAATATGGGCCTGGGACTGGCGCTCGACGATTTCGGCACCGGCCATTCATCACTGAGCTACCTGCATCGGTTCCCATTCGACACCATCAAGATCCCGGCGCCTTTCGTGCGCATGGGCACCGAGACCGGCATTGCCCATACCCAGGCGCCGATCATCCGCGCCATTGTCGCGCTGGCCAATGACCTCGACCTGATGGTGGTGGCCGAGGGCGTCGAAAATCTCGACGAGATCGAGCGCCTGCGCCAGCTCAACTGCCGCTATGCCCAGGGTTTTGCCTTCGGCGCGGCCATGGTGGGAGCCGAGCTGGGCAAGAAGCTTGCCGCGCAGATGGGGAAATGAGGCTTCGAGCCGTCCACTCGCAGATCGCTCCAGTGGAGCGGTCTGAGGCGAGAAGGCCATGAGAGCTTGGAGTGTCCCGAGAGGGCAAATCTCTCCGGTGGAGAGATTTGAGCGAACAAGGCTCGAATGGCGTTCCGACTAGCCGTGACCGGCCTCGCTGCTGAGCGTTGCGCGGGTGATATGCAGGCTCGCCAGGGCCTTGTCGTAGCGGTGCTCGACCGGCACGTCGAACAGCAGCTCTCGATTGAACGGAATGGTCAGCCAGCCATTGGCGCTGATCTCGTTTTCGAGCTGTCCGGGTGACCAACCGCAGCAGCCCAGGGCGAACAGCGCTGCACGCGGGGCCGGGCCGAAGGCCATGGCCTTGAGGATATCGAGCGTGGCGGTGAGCCCAATGTCCTCGGTGACCTTATAGGTATTGCCGCTGTGATAATCGCCCGAATGCAGCACGAAGCCGCGTCCCCTCTCCACCGGCCCGCCGCGCATCACCGCGCGGTCGCGAATGCTGTCGGGCAGCCGGATCACAGCGTCCGGGTCGCCGAGGTCGAGTTCATCAAGGATATCGGCAAACCGCAGGTTCGCCAGTTCGTGATTGACCACAAGACCCATGGCGCCCTCGGCCCCATGGCCGACAACCAGGATCACGCTTTCGGCGAAGCGCTCATCGGCCATGTCGGGCATGGCCACCAGAAATTGGCCTTCGAGACTGTTCATGGCATTATTGTAGGCCCGGTGGCGGGCCCTGCCAAGCGCAGCGCGTCATTCGCTCATCACGAAGGGCTGAAGCGGCGCTATCTGGTCGTTCACGATTAGCTGCGCTAATGGCTCCTCATGAGACACGCGACTGCTGCCGCCTTTGCCCTTTGTGCCATGGTCCTGCCCGCTGGGGCGGGCGAAACCGCATGGCAAGAAATGGCCCCTGGCGTTATGGTGCGGCTGATCAGCGCCGGATCTGTGGATGCGGCGGGCAAGGCGTGGTTCGCGCTTGAACTCGACATGCCCCAAGACACCAAGACCTATTGGCGGGTGCCGGGAGAAACGGGGCTGCCGACGGAGCTCGATCTGTCCGGGTCTTCCGGCATTTCGGGTCACGTCCAGCACTGGCCCATGCCGGTTCGCGACGAGACCGATGGGTATCTGGACTATGTCTATTTCGGCCATACCGTCTTGCCGATCGAGCTGGACGTGTCCGATCCTTCCGGCGCTGTCCATCTGGAGGCGACCCTGGGGATCTGCTCGGACATTTGCGTCCCGGCACAGGTGCGCCTTGCCCTGCCTGCCCGCGATGCGGCGCCCGACACCGCCAATGGTCTGCGCATCAAGCAGGCGCTGTCGGACGTGCCCATTGAGTGGCAGCAGGGCCCGGAGCCGGCCGGGGCGGCAATCCTCAGTGCCGATGGCTCGGCTCTTCTGGTCGAAATCGACCCCGCCTTGGTCGATCCCGGGAGCCTGATCGCCGCCGGGGGCCGTGACGCCCTCCTCTTCGGCGCGCCGCAAAAAAGCCCTCAAGACGACCTAGTGCTGCTTCCCATCATGGGCAAAACCGACAATAGTGTGCTCAATGGCATGCAGGTCGACCTGTCCTTCATGACACCGATGGGAGCGTTCAAGGTGACCCGGACGGTAGGAACCGGGTCCGATGCGAATGGGGATGTGCCGGACCAATAGGTCAACCAGTCTTGTGTCGCTGGGAAAAGCCGCCTATCGCAGAGACGTTAGTTTTGGAGTAGGGCGGCGCGGCCGCCGAGCATGGGGCATTTTCCACCAATGATCGAACGCGGCAATCCGGTCCCCTCCGTCGGGATCAAGCTGGTCACTGCGGCCGGTGTCGAAGACACCACAAGCGACGCGGTGCTGGGGCAGGGCACGGTCGTGCTGTTTTCCGTGCCGGGGGCGTTCACGCCCACCTGCCATGTCAACCATTTGCCGGGCTTCGTCGCCAATGCCGCAAAGCTGCGCGCCGCCGGCATCGACCGCATTTTCTGCGTCGCCGTCAACGACCACCATGTGATGAAAGCCTGGGCGGAGACGTCGAACGCGCTTTCTGATGTGGATTTCATCGCAGACGGCAATGGGGCGCTCGCCAAAGCCATGGGGCTCGCCAAGGACTTTTCCGGCTCCGGCATGGGTACCCGCTATGCCCGCGCGGCCATGATCATCCGCAATGGCGTGGCCGACGCCGTGTTTGTTGAAGATGCACCCGGCGTAAATGCCAGCGGCGCTCCCGCAATCCTAATGGCTCTCGAAGCCGCATCCGCCTGATCGCCAGGAGTTGACCCTCGCATGACCTCGACCCTGTCGACTTCGTTTCGCCTCACCACCCTAGCCGCTATGGCCCTCCTCGTGACCGGCTGCTCCATGGGCTCCATGTTCGGCGGCGGCACGGCGGCCAGCGCTGACTTGCAGAACGCCACCGCGACGCCCCAGGCCGTAGCCCAGGCCCAGACCAATGCCCTGCCGGTGATTGCCACGGAATGTCCGCCAATCAAGGTGCGGCTGGGCGGCGAGGCCATGTATTACTACGGCAATGGCCGTGTCGGCGATCCAAAAGCCTTGCAATATCAGGGCGTAATCGACGAGACGTCGCGCAATTGCGTTGTCTCCAATGGCCAGATCACCGTCAATATGGGCGTCACCGGACGCGTTCTGCTCGGCCCGGCTGGCAGCCAGACTACGGTCAATGCCCCGATCCGCTTCGCCGTGGAGCGCGATGGCCAGGCCATTTTCTCGGAGAAGTATACGCTGGCCGTCGCGGTGACGCCGCCGGCCCAGACCACTGAATTCGTCAAGGTGGTCGAGAACGTCACCATCCCCTATCTGGGGGGCGAGAGCATCACCATCTGGGTCGGCTTCGACACCCGGGGCTGAGAGCCGTCCCGCAGGGCCAATCGCGCCGGTGGCGCGATTGGAGGCGAGCAGGCCATGCGAGCTATGCTCGAATGGCGGAATAGTGCTGGACCCATCTAATGAACAAGGCCCGGAGCTGTCTCCGGGCCTTGTCGCTTATTCGGCTGCCTTGGGCAGGTCCTCTGGGCGCTCCCATTTGAGGATCGGCTGCCGCGCCGCCCGGGTTTCGTCGAGGCGCCGGCGCGGTGCCTTCATCGGGGCCGCGGTGAAGCGTTCCGAATTACCCGATTTGGCTTCGGTCGCCAGTTCCGCCATGACGTCGCAGAAGTGGTCCAGCGTCTGCTTGCTCTCGCTCTCGGTGGGTTCGATCAGCATGGCGCCATGCACGACCAGCGGGAAATACATGGTCATGGGGTGGAAGCCCTCGTCGATCAGCGCTTTGGCGAAGTCGAGCGTCGAGACTCCGGTGTCCTTGAGGAAGCTGTCGTCGAACAGAGCCTCATGCATGGTCGGATAGTCCGGGAACGGCACCGAGAACAGGTGCCGGAGCCGGGCCTTGACGTAATTGGCGTTGAGCACGGCGTCCTCGGCAGCCTGGGCCAGGCCATCGGCGCCGTGGCTCAGCATATAGGTCAGCGCGCGGACATACATGCCCATCTGGCCATGGAAAGCGGTGACGCGACCCAGGGCCTCGCCCTCGACGTGCTCGACCATTTCGAGCCCATTGGCGCCCTTGCGCACGAAGGGGACGGGCGCGAAAGGCGCGAGCGCGGCGGACAGGACCACCGGACCGGCACCCGGCCCGCCGCCGCCATGGGGCGTCGAGAAGGTCTTGTGCAGGTTGATATGCATGGCGTCGATGCCGAGGTCGCCGGGACGGACGACGCCCATGATGGCGTTGAAATTGGCGCCGTCGCAGTAGAAGAAGGCGCCAGCGTCGTGCACGGCCTTGGCAATCTCGATCACCTGCGGCTCGAAGAGACCGCAGGTATTGGGATTGGTCAGCATGATGGCGGCGACGTCGGAAGAAAGCGCCGCCTTGACCGCAGCCACGTCCACCGTCCCATCATCCTTGGCCGGAACCGGCTTGACCGTGTAGCCGAGGAAGGCAGCGGTGGCCGGATTGGTGCCATGGGCGCTTTCGGGGACAAGAACGACCCTGCGGTGGCTCTGCCCAGCAGCGTCCTGCGCCGCCTTGATGGCCATCATGCCGAGCAGTTCGCCATGGGCGCCAGCTTTGGGCGAGAGGGCCACGGCGGCGGTATTGGTCAGTGTCATCAACCAATAGGAGAGCTGGTTCATCAGTTCCAGCGCGCCCTGCACGGTCGAGACTGGCTGCAGCGGATGGATATCGGCGAAACCCGGGAGCCGCGCCATCTTCTCGTTGAGACGCGGATTGTGCTTCATCGTGCACGAGCCCAACGGATACATGCCGCTGTCGATCGAGTGATTGAGGCGCGAGAGGCGCACATAGTGGCGCATGGCTTCGGGCTCGGTGAGACCGGCCAGGTCGAGCTTGCTCTTGCGTCCGAACCCGCCGAGGCGGTCATTGGCGAGGTCCACGTCCGGCAGGTCGACGCCGGAATGCTCGGTGTCGCCGATTTCGAACAGCAGTGGTTCGTCCGGCAGAAGCGCCGAGCCGGAAGCGGAGGTGCCAGCGGTGCCCACGCCGGTGGGGCGGCCTTGCGTATTCATGCTCATGCCAGTTCCTCCGTCAGGGCGGCGCAGAGGGCCGCAATGTCGGCCTTGGTGGTCAATTCGGTCGCTGCCAGGATGATGAGGTTCTCGACTTCCGGATCGGTGGGCAGGAGGCGGCTGGCCGGGACGCCGGCCAGGATGCCGCGCCTCGCGAGCCGCTCGACCAAAGCCGCCGTTGGCTGGGTGACGCGAATGGTCATTTCGTTGAAGAAGGTCTTGTTGAGAACCGTCACGCCCGGAACCGTGCTGAGCGCATCCGCCAACAGGATGGCATTGGCGTGGTTGAGCCGTGCGAGACGGACAAAGCCAGCTTCGCCCAATAGGCCCATATGGATCGAGAAGGCGAGGGCGCAGAGGCCCGAATTGGTGCAGATGTTGGACGTGGCCTTCTCGCGCCGGATATGCTGCTCGCGGGTCGAGAGCGTCAGCACGAAGCCGCGATTGCCCTCGGCATCGACGGTCTCGCCGCAAAGGCGCCCCGGCATCTGGCGGATGAATTCCTTCTTGGTCGCCATCAGCCCCAGATAGGGACCGCCGAAATTGAGGGCGTTGCCGATGGACTGGCCTTCGGCCACCACGATGTCCGCGCCCAATGCGCCCGGCGCTTCGAGAAGGCCCAGCGACACCACTTCGGTGACCACGACGATCAGCAGCGCGCCCTGGGAATGAGCCGCCTCGGCGGCCGCCTTGACGTTGCGCAGATGGCCGTAGAAGTCCGGCGTCTGGATGACGATGGCGGCAGTGTCTGCGTCGATATGATCGAGAATGTCGCCCTGGCCCTCAGGCGAGGGCGAGAGGCATTCGAGATGCGGATCGTCCTTGAGATAGGCCTTCACGACGTCGCGGTAGTGCGGGTGCAGGCCACCGGAGAGGACGATCTTCTTGCGGCGGGTGAGGCGCCGCGCCATCAGCACGGCCTCGGCGGTGCCGGTCGAACCGTCATAGAGCGAGGCGTTGGCCACATCCATGCCGGTGATCTTGGCCACCTGGGTCTGGAATTCGAAAAGCATCTGCAGCGTGCCCTGCGAGACTTCCGGTTGGTACGGCGTATAGGCCGTCAGCCACTCGGAGCGCTGGATCAGGTGATCGACAGTCGCAGGAACATGGTGCCGGTAGGCGCCAGCGCCCACGAAGAACGGGCCATCGCCGCCAGACTGGTTCTTGCCAGCGAGGGCACGCATGTGGGCTTCGACCATGAATTCCGGACTGTGATCCGGCAGGTCGAGCTTGAAGGACTTGAGGGCCGATTTGGGGACGGCGGAGAACAGCGCGTCGATATCGCTGGCGCCGATCACGCCGAGCATGTCGGCGCGTTCGTGGTCGGAATGGGGAAGATAACGCATGGGAATCAGGGGCTCAGAGGGTCAGTTCGGCATAGCCGTCGGCGTCGAGCAGGGTGTCGATTTCGCCCGCATCGCTGATGGCAATCTTGAACATCCAGCCGCCCGCTTCCGGATCGGCGTTGACCAACCCGGGTTCGCCGTTGAGGGCCTCGTTGACTTCGGTGACCGTGCCCGAGACCGGGGCATAGATTTCCGAGGCGGCCTTGACCGATTCCACCACGGCGGCCTCGTCGCCCTTCTTGAGAACCTTGCCGACGGCGGGCAGTTCGACGAAGACGATGTCGCCCAGCTGCTCCTGCGCATAGGTGGTGATGCCGACAATGCCTGTCGAACCTTCAACGCGGATATATTCGTGATCGGGAGTGAACTTGGTGGTCATGGCGGGGGCCTCAGGCTGACTTGCGGAAATAACGGTGGGGGACGAAAGGCGTGGGCACGACTTCGGCGCTCTGGGCGCGACCGCGCACCGAGACCTGGAGTTTCGTGCCGATGGCAGCGTGCTCAGGCGGGACGAAGCCCAGGGCGATGGCCTTGCCCAGCGACGGGGCAAAGCCACCGCTGGTGACCACGCCAATGGCGGCGCCGGAGGCATCGAGAATTTCGGCGCCTTCGCGGGCGGGGGCACCCTCGACGACGAGGCCGACGCGCTTGCGGGTGACGCCACCCTCGCGTTCGGCTAGGATGCGGCTGGCACCAGGGAAGTCGGCGGCTTCGCGGCGGCGCTTGGACACGGCGAAGCCGAGATCGGCCTCGATGGGTGAGACGGTTTCGTCGAGGTCATGCCCATAGAGTGGCAGGCCGGCTTCGAGGCGGAGGCTGTCGCGGGCGCCGAGGCCAATCGGCTTGACGCGCGGATCGGCGAGCAGCTCGTCCCAGAGAGCCACTGCCATATGGCCCGGCACGAGGACTTCGAACCCGTCCTCGCCCGTATAGCCCGAGCGGGAAACGGTCACCGGCACACCGTTCCAGTCGAACTGGCGGACCTGCATGAAGCCAAGCTGGGCGGCATCGGGGATGAGCGCCGCCATGACGTCGACGGCCTCGGGCCCCTGCAGGGCCAGGAGGCCGCCATCGTCGGCGCGACGCAGGCTCGCCCTGTCACCGGCGGCGGCCGCGATAAGGGCGAAGTCACCCTCCTTGGTGCCGGCATTGACTACGACATAGAGCGTGCCGGGGCTGTCCGCCAGGCGGCCGACCATCAGGTCGTCGATGGCGCCGCCCTGCGCATTGAGCAGCAGGGTATAGCGCATCTGGCCGGGTTTCAGGCCCGCAATGTCGCCGCAGATCAACGGCTCGATGATGGCCGAAATGGCGGCGTGGTCGGCTCCCGCATCGCCGCTGGGGGCGTTGAGCGAAAGAAAGCTCGGCCCCATATGGCTGACATCGAACAGGCCCGCCTGGTCGCGGGTCCATTTATGCTCCGCCATGATGCCGGACGGATATTGGACGGGCAGGGCATAGCCGCCAAACGGCACGATACGGCCCCCGGCCGTCACGTGGCGCTCGTAGAGCGGGGTCTGCTTGAGGTCTTCAGAATTGGCTTCGGCCATGGGCACCACTCGGGTTCAAAGGCGACACGACAAGGATCCGCACAACTGCGGAAAATGCGTGCCCCCTCTGTCCTTGCCCTGAGAGATTTCCCGGCTGAGCGCCGGTTGCTCCTTCGGAGAGGCCGCAAGGCCCGCTTTCCAGAGTGTTTGACCTGACTGCGGTCCTTGATGCCTGAGAGTTTCCGGGGCGGTTGCTCCTTCGGCGCTGGCGCGGCGGCCAGTCTCTCCCGCAGTCCGGCGCACCATGGTGGAGATTCCGCGCAACGTCAATCGCGAGAAATGGGTGTACAGGAAATCTGCGACGGGAACGAAGTAGGATTGGGACGGGACGCCCTCGCCGCCAAACAAAAAGGCGGGCATTGCTGCCCGCCTTTGCTATGCGATCTTGAACCGGATCAGTTCAGCTTGCTGCTGACATCGGCGATGGCGGCGTCGATGACCTTGCCACCATTCTTGCTCATCTCGTCGGCAAGAACGACGCGGGCCGCCTCGATGGCGATGTCCGCGGAGCGGGCCCGCACTTCGGCAATGGCCTGGGCTTCGGCCTGGGCGATCTTGTCTTCCACTGCGGCAGTGCGGCGGGCGACGAGGTCGGCCAGCGAGGCCTGGGCTTCCACGGTCAGGCGCTCGGCCTCTTCCTTGGCAGCGGCGACAATGCCTTCGGCTTCCTTCTCGGCGGCGACGCGCTTCTGCTCGTATTCGACGAGCAGGGCGGCGGCCTCATTGCGCAGGCGCTTGGCCTCGGCAATGTCGGTCTCGATCTGCTTGATCTTGCCGTCGAGCATCTTGGCGATGATTTTAGGCACGCCAAAATACACCATGAGGCCCAGGAAGATGACCAAGCCGACCATGGCAAAGAAGCTGTTATCCAACCATGCGGGCATCGGACTTATCCCTTAACCTTGGCCACGGCAGCGCGAACGCTGGCGGGCGGAACATCGCCGACGAGCTGGCCGACCACGGCCTGAGCCGTTTCAGCAGCGATCTCGTCGACATGGGTGAGGGCCTCGGCCTTGGTCTGGGCAATGCGGGCTTCCGCAGCGCTGACCTTGGCGGTGAGGTCGGCTTCGGCGGCAGAACGCTTGGCCGAAAGATCGGCCTGAATGGCCTCACGGGTCTGGTTGGCAATGCCCTGGGCTTTGGCCTTGGCTTCCGCCAGGGCCTTTTCATAGGCTGCAATGGCCGCGTCGGTCTTCTGGCGATCCGCGTCGGCGGCCGCCAGATCGGTGTCGATCAGCGTCTTGCGGTTTTCCAGGATGCCGCCGATGCGGGGCAGGGCCAGCTTGCTCATCAGCAGGTAGAGCGCGCCAAAAGTGATGGCGAGCCACAGCAACTGGCTGGGGAAAGTGGCCGGATCGAAGGGCGGGAAGACGTCCGAATGGCCGGCGTCGCCATGCGCTTCGGTGGTGGCATGGGTGTCATGCGTCGGATCGGCGTGAGCGCCGTCCTCTGCGTGGGCAGCGTCTTCAGCGTGCACGGCTTCTTCGGCATGTGCCGCATCGTCGGCAGGCGCCTCGACGTGCTCTTCGGCCGGTGCAGCCGCTTCCTGGGCGTAGGCTTGCGTTACCATCAGGTGAGGTCCCGTTAAATCCGGTCGTCCAGCCACGATTGACTGGAGAAGGGAACGCAGCCGGACTTAGCCCGGCTGCGGCAATCTCGCGCGTCGCTGAATTAGGCGACGAACAGCAGGATCAGGGCAACCAGGAACGAGAAGATGCCCAGAGCTTCGGTCACGGCGAAACCGAAAATCAGGTTACCGAACTGGCTCGGAGCAGCCGACGGGTTGCGCAGGGCACCCGAGAGGAAGTTGCCGAAGATGTTGGCCACGCCCAGGGCGGCACCAGCCATACCGAAGGTGGCGATACCGGCACCGATGAACTTTGCGGCTTCAGCTTCCATTTTAATGTCCTTTCAAGCGACTTTTGGGTTCCGGCGGGTCATCCGCCGGGAAGAGGTGGTTAGTGGGACGGGTGGATCGCGTCGTTGAGATACATGCTGGTCAGGACCGCGAAGACATAGGCCTGAACCGCACCGACGAGAAACTCGAGACCGGTGAGGGCGATCGCCATCAGAACCGGGAGGGTGGCACCGAGCCAGCCCAGGGCACCCAGACCGCCGATCATCATGACCGCAAAGCCGGTGAAGACCTTGAGGGTGATGTGGCCGGCAAGAATGTTGCCGAACAGACGGACCGAGAGGCTGATCGGACGCGAGAGGAAGGAAATGACCTCGATCGGCGTCACAATGGGAAGGATGTAGCCCGGCACACCGGCGGGAACGAAGAGCTTCAAAAACTTCGGGCCGTTCTTGATGAAGCCGTAGAGAATGACGGTGATGAACACCAGCATCGACAGCGCGAAGGTGACGATGATGTGGCTGGTGACGGTGAAGAAATAGGGGACCATGCCAAACATGTTGGCAAAGAGGATAAAGGTGAAGAGCGAGAAGACCAGCGGGAAGAACTTCATGCCGGCGGTGCCGGCGGAGCTTCGGACCATGCCCGCCACGAATTCGTAGAGCAGTTCGGCGGTAAGCTGCCCGCGGGTCGGAACCAGCTTCTTGCCCGCGGTCGAGACCAGCAGGAAGACCGAGATGGTCGCCACCGTCAGCACCATGAACAGGGCCGAATTGGTGAAGGCGAAGGTTGTGCCCGACCCTTCGGTGCCGTCACCGCCAAGGGTGAACAGCTTGAAGATGTCATAGATGACAAACTGGTGGATCGGGTCAGTACCGGCCATGGAGCCCTCTAAGCGTCATCAATTTTCACCCCGCTCTTCGTCTTCCACGTCGGGCCCGAGATCGGACCCCGGCGGGGGAGGCGAGGCGGCATTCATTTCCGTCACCACGCGGATGACGTTCAGGATTCCAGCGGCGAAGCCCATCAGCAGAAGGATGAGCAAGCCCCAGGGGCTGGTTCCCAGGCCAAGGTCGATGAGATAGCCCAGACCGGCACCCACCAGGACCGCGGCAATGAACTCGGTGCCGATGCGCATGCCGCGCGCCAGACCGGTCATTTCCGGGGAAGCACTGCGGACGGATCTGTTGTCCTCCCGCTCACGCTCCCGCTTGGCAGAGGCGATGCGCGATGCAAGATCGTGCGTCACCCCGCGGGCGTTGTCCGGCTGGCTTTGGTCGTCCTGCGAATTGCTCATCCGCTGCTCCCCTAGCCCGGCCAAATTCCCCTCAGAGGGGGCGCCCTATTAAGTCGCGCGCAACATAGTGGTGGCCCCAAAAGGTGTCAAGGCGGGCGGGGAAGGCGTAAATTATTGTTTTCTATGGATTATTTTGGTTTCAGCGGGGGTGCGGCATGCTGTCCACAGGCCGATAGTGGCGGAGAGAGGGCAGGGGTGGGGGATTCTGGGTCCTGCCGAGCGGTCCCTACACCGCTTCCCGATAGCTTTCGGCCGTCGTCAGGTCGACCGACACCAGTTGCGAAACGCCGCGTTCGGCCATGGTGACGCCGAAGAGGCGGTCGACCCGGCTCATGGTGATCGGATTGTGGGTGATGACCATGAAGCGCGTATTGGTGCGCTGGCGCATGCTGTCGAGGAGGTTGCAGAAGCGCTCGACATTGGCGTCGTCGAGCGGTGCGTCCACCTCGTCGAGCACGCAGATGGGCGCGGGGTTGGTGAGAAAGACGGCAAAGATCAGCGACATGGCGGTGAGCGCCTGTTCGCCGCCCGAAAGCAGCGTCATGGTCTGCGGCTTCTTGCCCGGCGGCCGGGCGATGATTTCGAGTCCCGCTTCGAGCGGATCGTCGCTCTCGACGAAAGTCAGCTCGGCCGTGCCGCCGCCAAAGAGGGTGGTAAACAGCTCCTGGAAATGCGCATTGACCTTGCCGAAGGCCTCGTTGAGGCGGGCGCGGCCCTCCCGGTTGAGCGAGGAAATGCCGGCGCGGAGCTTGGCAATCGCCTCGATGATGTCGTCGCGGTCGCGCACCATCGTGTCCAGCTTCTCCTGGACCTCTTCGGCTTCCTTCTCGGCGGAGAGATTGACCCCGCCCAGCCGCTCGCGTTCCGCCTTGAGGCGTTCGAGCTTCTGTTCGGTGGCATGTTCGTTGGGCAGGGCCTCCTCGGGGCGGATGCCGGAGGCTTCCAGCGTGCGGGTGGCCGGGATGCCGAGGGATTCCTCGACCTGGCGTTCGATCTGCTGGCGCTGGGCGATTGTGCCCTTGAGGCGTTCCTCGATGCGGGTCAGTTCGATGCGCACGGCATTGAGGGCTTCGCCGGCCGCCTTGTGGGCGCGGTCGGCCTCGCGCCAGGCGGTCTGGGCCTGGTTGAGACGATCGCCGGCCTCCTGATGATCAGCCTTGGCGATGTCGATCTGGTCGTCGAGCTGGGCCTTGCGGCTCGCGAAGCCGTCGGGCGCTTCGGCAAGGTTGGTGAGTTGGGACTGAACTTCGCCCATGCGCTGGTCGAGCGTGGCGAGCTGGCCTTGGGCGCCGTCGCGGCGGCGCTGCCAGGCGGCGCTATCGCGGCCGAGCTGGTCGAGGCGAGCAGCGCGCATGCGGGCCGTGGTTTCGATATTGCCCAGCTTCAACCGGGCCTGGTCGGCCTTCTCGCGGAGGCCGGCAAGGTGCTGCTGGGATGCGCTGGCGGCACTGGCAAGCTCGCTCTCGTCGCCCGCCTCGGCGAGCAGGCTGGCCGCTTCTGTCTGCATGGCCTGGGCTTCGGCGAGGCTGGCGCCCAGGCGCGCCTGCGCTTCCTCGAGGGTCGAGCGGCGGGTGGCGAGATCGCCCATGGCGCGCTGGGCCTTGTCGAGTTCGGCCTGGGCGGCGCCGATGGCGTGCTGGGCCTTGCGCCAGTCTTCGCGCCGCAGGCGCTCGGCCTGCCGGGCCGCGTCGAGGACAGCGGCGAGCGCTTCGACATCGCGCTTCCAGCCGTTGCGTTCCGCCTTGGCACGAAGGATTTCCTCGTCGAGTTCGGCAAGGCGATTGCGCTGGGCGAGGCGCTGCGCGGCGGCGCTGGGGGCATCGGCGGCGGCGACAAAACCGTCCCAGCGCCAGAGGGCACCTTCAAGGGTGACGAGGCGCTGGCCGGGCTTCAGCGCCTTCATCAGGGCTGGACCGTCGACGGCATCGACAAGCCCGATCTGGTTCAGCCGGCGCTTGAGCAGGTCCGTGCCGGTGACATGGCGGCTGAGCGGTTCGGCCCCCTGCGGCAGGGCAGGATCGTCATAGCTGTCGATGGCGATGGACCAGTGGAGTGGTGCGCCGGCATCGGACGAAGCTTCGAGATCGTCGCCCAACGCGGCGCCAAGCGCGGTTTCGTAGCCCGGTTCGACCTTGAGTTCATCCACCACGGCGGGCCAGAGGCTGGCGCCGGTATTGAGCATCTTGCCCAGGGTCGAGGCCTCCGCTTCGAGCCGGGTGACGAGGGCATCGAGTTCGTTGAGGCGCGGGCGGGCCGTATCGAGTTTTTCCTGGGCGTCACGGGCGGCCTCTTCGGCGGCGAGGGCAGCCGTTTCGGCCGCGCCGGCTTCGGCCTGGGTCGCATCGAGGGCTTGGCGGCGCGCAGAAATTGTTTCGTCGGCGTCGAGTTTGGCGATGACGCTGCGGTGCTCGGCCTCGACCTCGGCCACTTGCTGGGCGAGGCGGGCGTGGCGATTGCGGGCGTCGCCGAGATTGCGCTCGGCCTGCATCCGCCGGGCTCGGATGTCGGCCAGCGACTCGGCGGCCTGGCGCGCGGCATCATCAGCCTCGGCGACGGCAGCGCGGGCGGCATCGGCTTCAAGTCTTGCCGCGTCGAATTCGGCCTGCGCGGCCTGTTGCTCGGCAGTCAGTTGCGCCTGCTCGGCGGCATAGGCGGCAAGGGTCGCCTCGGCTTCTGTCACCAGATCGCGCTCGCGATTGCCGTCCGCAGCGATCTGGCGCAGCCGGTCTTCGAGTTCGGCCCGGCGCTGGCTGATGCGGCGGGCCTCGTCGGCCAGTTGCTCGGCGAGGATGGTGTAGCGCTGCAGGACTGCGCCGGTGACGGCCTCGCGCTCGCGCAGGGGCGTTAACGCCGCCTCGGCAGTCTCGGCGGCCTTTTGCGCCGCGAGCTCGGCATGGGTGGCATCGGCCAACTGGCGGATGAGCACGGCCTGGGCCGCCTCGGTTTCCTTTTCGGCCACGCGGGCAGCCACCCAGCGGATGTGGAACAGCGTCGCTTCGGCGCGACGGATATCGCCGGAGAGGCCGCGATAGCGGGTGGCGAGGCGCGCCTGGCGCTTGAGCGTCTCGAGCTGGGTCTCGACCTGGGCGATGACATCATCGACGCGTTCGAGATTGGACTCGGCTGCGCGCAGGCGCAGTTCGGCCTCGTGCCGGCGCGAATGGAGGCCGGAGATGCCGGCGGCTTCCTCGAGGAGGGCCCGGCGGGCCGTGGGTTTGGCGGCGATCAGCTCCCCGATCTGGCCCTGTCGCACCATGGCGGGGGAATGGGCCCCGGTCGAGGCATCGGCAAACAGGAGCTGCACGTCGCGGGCGCGCACTTCCTTGCCATTGACGCGATAGACCGAGCCGGCTTCGCGCTCGATGCGGCGGGTGACTTCGAGCACATCGGCTGTGTTGAGTGCGGCGGGCGCGGTGCGATCGGCATTGTCGAGCACAAGCGTGACTTCGGCCGTATTGCGGGCCGGGCGGTTGCCGGAGCCGGAAAAGATGACGTCGTCCATGCCCGAAGCCCGCATGGCCTTGTAGGAGCTTTCGCCCATGACCCAGCGCATGGCTTCGACGAGATTGGACTTGCCGCAGCCATTGGGGCCGACAATGCCGGTCAGGCCCGGCTCCATGACGAGCACGGTCTCATCGCAGAAGGACTTGAAGCCGTGGAGCTTGAGGCGGGAGAATTTCATGGGCGCCACTCCCTTCTCCCCTCGTGGGAGAAGGTGGCGCGCAGCGCCGGATGAGGGGGCAGGGATGCTCGAGCACACCCCTCACCCGCCCTTCGGGCACCCTCTCCCACAAGGGGAGAGGGGGAGGGGGGACGGCTACTGCGCAGGCGCCATCTCGTTGGTCGGGGCCATAGCGTCGGTCGCGGGCGCCATGGCGTCGGCTGCCGGAGCCATGGCATCGGCGGCAGGCTCGGTCGAAGCGGCGGGAGCGACAAAACCGGCGGGCACGAGGGGGTCGATCTCGGCAGCGAGCTGCTCGAGTGTCTTGCCGCCCGAAAGTGTCTTGCCGTTGACATAGAAGGTCGGGGTCCCCGTCAGGCCGAACTCATCGAGAGCCTGTTCGCGCTGGGCTTCAATCGCGGTGAAGACCTCCTGATTCGTCAAGGCGGCAGAGAAGCTTTCCTCGGTAAAACCGAGCTGCTGGGCCACCGCGAAGATGGCGTCGCGCGGGGTTGCCGACGTGCCCCACTCGTTCTGGGTCTTGAAATAGGTGGCGATCAGCGTGTGGTAATTCTCTTCACCGGCGGCTTCGGCCAAGAGGAAGATGGCCGCATCGAGCGCATTGCGGGCAAAGGGACGAACGATGAACTTGACCTTGCCGGTGTCGATATACTGCTCCTTGAACGGCTCATAGACCGTGTTGTGGAAGGCAGCGCAATGCGGGCAGGTGGGGGAAGCATATTCGATGACGGTCACGGGAGCGTCGGGATTGCCCTCGACCTTGTCGACAAGGCCACCGGCCGGCGCCATCAGCTTGGCCGTATCGACCATGTCGCCTTCGGCAGCCTGGGCGCTCGAAAGGCCCGAGAGGCTCACCGCCGAGGCGGCTGCAGCTAGTATCATTGTCTCGCGGCGGGTGAACTTCACGTCGAAGGCTCCTGTTTTTATGTTGCGCGACACTACACATGGGGATGGTGTCGGCAAGTGGGCATGTCCATCACTTGGGGGTGAACGGCATCCCTATTTGCGCCTGGACCTGCTGGAGAGCGCCAGACCCAAGGTCCTCAACGCTTCCCGCAGATCATCGTCTTCGACCTTTTCGGTCGCTCTGCCGACCTTTGCGATCTCGCTCTGGCTCGGTTGAATGGGTTTTTGCCACTTTCGGCCTGAACCGGGGGTGAACGGCTCTGCCGTCAAGCGGACATCATTGACCAGGACATAGCCAAAGTAGCGGTTGACTGCCGCGGCGATTGCGGGGGCTTCATGCTGGGCAAACAGCGCCTGGCCGGGGGCGCAGCGCAGGTAGAGCGTCGCGCCCTCGGCGCTGCGTTCGCCGCGCGGCCAGCTGAGCTTGTCGGGCAGGGTGGTCTCGTCGAAGGGTTTTGGCGCGATCTGGCGCCAGTGGGTGATGATGTCCCGGCCGGCAAAGCCACGCTTTTTCAGCACCGGATCGAGCGCACCACTAAGGGCATCGGCGACCGAGAGCGTCTTGTTGCGGCGTTTGGGTTCGGGCAGGTCATCCTTTGCCATGGTGGTGGAGTAGCGCCGGTCAGGGCTTGTGGCAAGGCGCTGCTACAACGCGAACCCCCACCCTTGGTCCCTCCCCACGAGGGGGAGGGAGACGATGAACACTGGCGTGTACAGTGGCCTTGTATCCTGATGGCACAAGGCGCTATCCCTCGCCCATGCCGCTCGCCCATCCCCACCCCATCGATGCCCAAGCCGTGCTCGCCTGGTACGACCGCCATGCGCGCGACCTGCCCTGGCGCGTCTCTCCGGCGGAAAGAAAGCATGGCGCGCGGCCCGATCCCTATCGGGTTTGGCTGAGCGAGGTCATGCTGCAGCAGACCACGGTTGCGGCGGTGAAGGCGTATTTCCTGCGGTTCACGGCATTGTGGCCGACGGTCCATGACCTCGCGGCGGCGCCGCTCGACAGCGTGCTGCGCGAATGGGCGGGCCTGGGTTACTACGCCCGGGCGCGAAACCTGCATGCCTGCGCGCAGGCTGTGGTGCGCGACCATGGGGGCATCTTTCCTGATACGGCAGCGGGATTACAGGCGCTGCCGGGCATCGGCGCCTATACCAGCGCCGCCATTGCGGCGATCTGCTTCGACGAGCGGGTCGCCGTGCTCGATGGCAATCTCGACCGGGTGCTGGCGCGCTACTATGCGCTGGGTATCCCGGTGCGCGAGGCCAAGGAGGCATTGCGCGGGGCGCTGCAGATTGCCGTGCCGGAGCGGGCAGGCGATTTTGCGCAGGCAATGATGGATCTGGGGGCGACCATCTGCGCGCCGCGCACGGCCTCGTGCCTGGTCTGTCCGCTGCAGGATGGCTGCGAGGCCCGGCAAGAGGGCCAGCCGACCCGCTACCCCGTCAAGCCGGTCAAGGCGGAACGCCCAGTGCGCCGCGGCCATGCCTTCGTCATGCAGGATGCGGCCGGGGACGTCTATCTGCAGAGCCGTCCTCCGAAGGGCTTGCTGGCCGGAATGACCGAAGTGCCGACTTCCGATTGGACCCCGGAGCCCGCCGAGGTGCGCTATCCGGTTGCGGGCGACTGGCGCCGCCGTGGGCAGGTGGTGCACGTCTTCACCCATTTCCGGCTGGAACTGGACGTTTGGTCAGCGGTCGTGGAGCCGGAGGGTCTGGGTGCGGGCTGGTGGGCGACGCCGCAAAGCCTCGACGGCGAGGCGCTGCCCACGCTGTTCAGGAAAGTGCTGGCGGAGGCGGGGCTTTAGGCAACAAAAAGGCCGCCGGTTGTCCGGCGGCCAGTTTTAGAGCCTGAAAGATGATTGGAGGTCAGGATCAGGCAGAAAGCAAATCAAGTTTTTGACGAATGTCGGCGCGCAGTGTGTCGATCGGCTCCATTCGTCCGGACTGTTCGTGGTGCCAGAAGGTCCACCCGTTGCATGACTCGGAACCCTGGACCAAAGCGCCGACCTTGTGGATCGACCCCTGGTGTGGACCCGAGACGAGCGAGCCGTCTGCACGAACCATGGCAGAGTAACGCTTCGTTAAGTCGAAGAGTTGCGTGCCGACTTCAAGAAGGCCCTGCTCCACGAGCGAGCCGAAGGGAATGCGGGTTTCCTTGCGCTTGGGCGTGACCGATTGCAGCGCCTCGAAGACGCCGGGGCGGATGGTGGCGATGCGCTCACGGGCGCCGGCAATGTAGTTGGCTTCGCGCTCGATGCCGATGAAGTGGCGACCGAGCTTGCGGGCTACCGCACCGGTCGTGCCGGTGCCGAAGAAGGGGTCAAGTACGATATCGCCGGGCTTGGTCGTCGCATTGAGAATGCGAAACAAGAGGGCCTCGGGCTTCTGCGTGGGATGGAGTTTCCCGTCGTCCTCGCCTTTCAAGCGTTCCGAGCCGGTGCAGATGGGAAAGAGCCAGTCCGAACGCATCTGCGTGTCGTCATTGGCCAGCTTCATGGCTTCGTAATTAAAGGTGACTCGGCTTTTCTGGCTTTTGGCGGCCCAGATCAGCGTTTCATGCGCATTGGTGAACCGCGTGCCGCGGAAATTGGGCATCGGATTGGCCTTGCGCCAGATGACGTCGTTGAGCATCCAGAAGCCGAGATCCTGGAGCGCCGTGCCGACCCGGAAGATGTTGTGATAGGAGCCGATGACCCACATGGCGCCATCGGGCTTGAGGAGGCGGCGGGCTGCGGTCATCCACGCCTTGGTGAAGGCGTCGTAATGCGCAAAGCTGTCGAACTTGTCCCAATCGTCATCGACCGCATCGACCTTGGATTGGTCGGGACGGGTCAGACCCTGTTCCAGCTGCAGATTGTAGGGGGGATCTGCGAAAATGAGATCGATGGAGCCGGCCGGCAAACTATTCATGTGGTCGATGCAATCGCCCACAAGGATAGTATCGATCGGAAGGCGTGTGCCCTCCCTTTCCGCATCGGCCTGACGGGCCGTACGCGCGGTACGCAACATGCACTTAACCCTAACGCAGTACTAACAAACCCGTTATAGAGCGGCGAGGTTAATGGAGCGTTCGCAAGGGGTTAGCGGGAGGTTAACCGACGATGCCGAGCGTCGTCCGCTGCACGAGGAGCGCGGCCACCGGGGCAAATTCCTCCCGGTGGTGACGGCAGGGGCCATGAAGGTCGAGGGCGGCGAGATGGGCCGCCGTGCCATAGCCCTTGTGGCCCGCAAAGCCGAAATGCGGGGCGTCGCAATCCATGATCTCGCACATGCGGTCGCGCATGACCTTGGCGACGATGGAGGCGGCGGCAATCGAGACGCTGCGCCCATCGCCGCCGATCAAGGCGAGGCCGGGGCAGGGCAGGTCGGGCGGCACGTCGCGCCCATCCACCAGCACCCGGTCGACCGGACGGGGCAGGGCGCGCACCGCCCGGGCCATGGCGGCGAGCGTGGCGCCGCGAATGTTAAGGGCAAGAATGTCAGTGGGCGGCGCCGAGACCACGGCCACTTCGGAGCTGGCCATGATGGCCGCAAAAAGCTCCTCGCGCCTTTCGGCCGAGAGCTTTTTGGAATCGTTGAGGCCGGGCGGTATATTGGCCGGATCGAGCCGCACAGCGGCCACGACAACGGGGCCGGCCAGGGGACCGCGACCGGCTTCATCGACGCCGGCGACCAGCCGCGCGCCCCGCGCCAGCAGCATTTCCTCGTGGCTGAAGTCGGGGAAACCCGCCTCTCCGGCAAAGAGCTCGCTGCTGGTCTCGATGGGCTGTGTCCTGCGCGCCATGATCAGCCCCTTCCCTTGAGCGCTGCTTCAAGCGCAGGCAGATCCGCCGCGAACAGGTGTTGGCCAATGCGATTGGTTTCGCCGACGAAGTCGCGCAGGGCCTTGCTGCTCGCCGTGTGGGGCGAAATGTCGCCCACAATGGCGAGGCGCATCCGGTAGTTCTGCAGCTTCTGGAAGAAGTGGCCGGCCTGCCGGGTGGAAAGATCAAAGAAGCCTGGCGCGAAACGCTCGACCGGAACGGCGATCATCTCGACTTCAAGTCCATAGGTTTCGCCCAGAAGGTCGAGCGCGTCCTGTTCGCTGCTGAGGTTGGGACCTTGCGCGGCGACGAAATAGACCGCGGTGTCATTGAAGGGTGTCGTACTCATGTCGGCGTGACCTGCGCGATGCTCCCGGTGGACCACTATCCGGGCCCGGCATTCTGCTGATACAAGAGTCCGCGCCGGGGGGCAAAGGCGAGAGAGACTTTGATGCGCAAAGCAATTGGCCTTGTGGCCTTCGTGCTGCTGTCGACACCGGCAGCGGCCGAACCCTTTCATCACCCTTTTGGCGAGTGGCGCGAATATAATCGCGACTGGCTAGCCGCCTGTCCGGACGTGATCGACGAGGATGCCACCGACTTCTATGGCTATTCCTGCTTTGCCAGCACCGGCAGTCGAGAACTGAACGGCGCCAATCTGCCGGCCTACAAGCTCACCCTGATCCAGAACCGGCTCGACGGCACCGTAGACCTGGCGATTACCGTCTCGCCCGACAGCGGGGAATATGACCCCGTGCGGCCTATCGTTCTCGAATTTGGCGGCGAAGCGCCCATTGCGCTCGCCATGGGCACCGACATCGAGACGCGCTTCAACACGGTCAACCAGTTCTTCATTGCCGACCCCGGCCAGCGCGATGCGATCATCGCCACGATGAAGGAACGCAATGCGGTCACCCTTTCCGTCCCGCTGCTGGGACAGGAACAGCCGATCGAAACCTGGCTGTCCCTTCGCGGCGTGCTGGCCTCGCTCGACTTCATGGAGACCTATGCCCGCAGGGTGGCGCAGTACTAGCTCTGCTCGCAGGCACCTCTGGAACATTTCAAACTCAAGGCGCGCGGCTCCATCGCCTCCCTCCCCCTTGAGGGGAGGGAATGAGGGTGGGGGTCCATCGGTTCTTCGCTGAGCCACCCCCACCCCAGCACCGCTACGGCCCGATGGGCCGAGCTTCGCTACCCTCCCCTCAAGGGGGAGGGGGCGATGGAACGGCATCAACCTAAACGTCAAACGCCGCTAGAACAGGCTCATCTGCGGGCTGTCGACCTTGGGCGGCACGAAGAGATCGGCCCTGAGGGGCGGCAGCTTGGCGTCGAGGCCATAGCGTTCGCGGGCCTTTTCGAAGCGCTGGCGCAAAAGGGTGGCATAGGGGCCTTCGCCGGTCATGCGCGTGCCCCAACGGGAGTCGTAGTCCTTGCCGCCGCGCGTGTCGCGGACCAATGAGAGGACATGGCGCACCCGATCGGGGAAGTGCCGGAGCAACCATTCGCGGAAGACGTCGCGAACCTCGCCGGGCAGGCGGAGAAGGATCATCGAGGCGCTGACAGCGCCCTGGGCCTTGCCGGCATCGAGGATGCGCTCGAGCTCCATGTCGTTGATCGCCGGAATCATCGGCGAGGCAAAGATGGCGGTAGGAATGCCGGCCTCGCTGAGGAGCCTTATGGCTTCCAGCCGTCGGGCCGGCGAGGAGGCGCGTGGCTCCATCTTGCGGCTGAGCCTGTGGTCCATCGAGGTCACCGACAGGGCGACCTTGACCAGGTTGAGCTCTGCCAATTCGGTGAGAATGTCGAGGTCGCGGATGATCAGCGCCGACTTGGTGGTGATCATCACCGGGTGGCGCGTTTCGAGCATCACTTCCAGAATGCCGCGCGTCAGCTTGTGGGTGCGCTCGGCCGGCTGGTAGGGGTCGGTATTGGTGCCCATGGCGATGGGCTTGGGGCGATAGTTCTTCGCCGAAAGCTCGGCTCGCAGCGCCTCGACAGCATTGGTCTTGACATAGATGTCGCGCTCGAAGTCGATACCGGCCGAATGGCCCAGATAGGCGTGGGTCGGCCGCGCGAAACAGTATGAGCAGCCATGCTCGCAGCCGCGATAGGCGTTGATCGAGCGCTCGAAGCCGATATCCGGGCTGTCATTGGTGGTGATGATGGTTTTGGCGCGCTCGACATGCTCGACCGTCTCGAAAACCGGCATGGGTTCGACACTGCCCCAGCCGTCGTCGAAGCTGTCGCGCTGATGCGCTTCGAACCGGCCGGAACGGTTGGTCTGGGCGCCGCGCCCGCGAATGCGGTCCGGCTGCATCAGTTCGCGCCGCGCCAGATCCGCATCGCGGCTGCGGCTCAGGCGTTCAAGGGCTTCGAAAGAGGGGGCCTGATAGGGGGCCATGGTCCTGTCTCCTGGCTGCGCGGAGGGGAATCGACTTTCCTCCAACGCATCGGAATGCTATCAGGTTGACGAGAACAGAACAAGAACATGAAAACGCTGCCGGGCGGCATTGCCTCAAATATCGGGATGGTAGGGATGCATTACAAGACTTTACGAGGCCTTCCTTCGGGCGTAAGAACCGCGCCCCGCCAGGCGCTTTCCGCCTCGCTCCAATCCGGCCTTTCGGCGCCTCGTGGCGACGCCGGACCGCCAGACCACCAGACCACAAGCCGGCTGCTGACAGTGGCTGTCGCACAATATTCGGAAAACCCGTGTCGAAAGCGGACGGTCCTCCCCGTCGCATGGGCGACACGCTATTCTTTTTGAGGGATTTGAACATGACAATGGAAGCAACCATGGATGCCGCGCCGGACGTGGCGCCGCATCACCCCGACAATGCCGCGCGCAACAAGCTGGTCATCGCCATCCTCTTGGTCTCGACCTTCGTGGTGTTTCTCAACGAAACCATCATGAGCGTCGCCATCCCGCACCTGATGAACGACCTGGGCGTGGCCGCGAGCGCCGCCCAGTGGCTGACCACCGCCTTCCTTTTGACCATGGCCGTGGTGATCCCGATTACCGGCTTCCTGCTGCAGCGGCTAAATACGAGGCCGATCTTCCTGCTCGCCATTTCGATCTTTACGGTGGGAACGCTGGTCTGTGCCTTGGCGCCGGGCCTCGAACTGCTGGTCGTCGGTCGCGTCATTCAGGCCGTAGGCACCGCCATCATGATGCCGCTGCTCATGACCACGGTGATGACGCTGGTGCCGCCCGAGGCACGCGGCAAGACCATGGGCAATATCTCCATCGTCATGTCGGTGGCTCCGGCCATTGGCCCCACCATCGGCGGGTTCATCCTCGCCAATTTTGACTGGCGCTTCATGTTCTATTTCACCCTGCCCATCGCCATCCTGGCGCTGGTACTGGGCGCGACGCGTATCCGTAATGTCTCCACCCCGCGCTATGCGCCGCTGGATTATCTTTCGGTAATGCTCTCGGCGCTGGCCTTTGGCGGTCTGGTTTACGGTCTGTCGGGTTTCGGCGAGAGCTTTGCCCACCCTGAAGCCCCGACGGCCTTCCCGATCTGGGTCCCGATTGCGGTGGGCCTGGTGGCCATGGCGCTCTTCGTCTGGCGCCAGCTCGGCCTGCAGGCCGAGAACAAGGCGCTGCTCGACCTGCGTGTCTTCCAGTCGCGCAACTATACGGTCTCGGTTTCGATGATGCTGGTCGCCATGATGACCCTGTTCGGCACGGTCATCCTGCTGCCCATCTACACCCAGAACGTGGTGGGTCTCGATACGCTGCAGACCGGCCTGCTGCTGCTGCCCGGTGGTCTCATCATGGGCCTGCTGGGTCCGGTTGTCGGCCGTCTCTATGACCGCGTTGGCCCGACCGTGCTGGCCGTGCCGGGGGCTATCCTGGTCTCGGCAGTGCTCTGGGCGCTGACCATGGTCGGGCAGGATACATCGCCCTGGGCCCTGCTCATTGGCCATATCGTGCTGAGCGTTGGCCTGGCGCTGATCTTCACGCCGGTCTTCACCTCGTCCATGGGATCGGTGCGCATGGAGCTCTATTCCCACGCTTCGGCCGTGCTGGGTTCGGTCCAGCAGCTGGCGGGCGCGGCGGGCATTGCCCTCTTCATCGCGCTGATGACCATCCGGACCGCGGCGCTGACTGCCGAGGGTGTCGATCCGGTCGAGGCGCTGGCGGGCGGCATTCGCGCGGCCTTCCTCGTGGGGGCGATCATCTCGCTCTTTGCGGTGCTGTCGGCTTTCTTCATCCGCAAGCCCGAAGGCGGCATGCCGGGTCACGGCGGGCACTGAGCCCTGCCCAGTCAAACAGAAAGGCGCCGGAGCAGTCCGGCGCCATTTTTGTTTCTATCTCTTCTTCTTGTCGCGCTTTCGAACCGCAAAAGTGGTGTCCACTTTTGCTGAAAACGCTCTAACGCTCGTCGAGCCTGGGCATCAGCTCGACGAAATTGCACGGCTTGTGCCGGTAGTCGAGCTGGTGGGTGAGGATGCCTTCCCAGGCATCGCGGCAGGCGCCGCGCGAGCCGGGCAGGCAGAAGACGAATGTCGTGCCAATGAGGCCCGCCGTGGCGCGCGATTGCAGCGACGAGGTGCCAACGGTGGTCGCCGAATATTGGTGGAAGAGGACCGAGAAGCCTTCCATGCGCTTGTCGAACAGCGGCTCGACGGCTTCTGGCGTCACGTCGCGGCCGGAAAAGCCGGTGCCCCCTGTGGTGAGGATGACGTCGACCGCCGGATTGGCGACATAGGCCTGGACGGCGGCGCGGATGAGCTGGATGTCATCGCGCACCACCTGCCGCTCGAAGCAGGTGTGACCATCGGCCTCGAGCAGCGACTTGAGCAGGGCGCCACCGGTGTCGGTTTCGAGGGTGCGCGTATCGGATACGGCGATGACGGCGATGGAAAGCGGCTTGAACGCCCGGTCCTCAAATCTTTCCGTCTTGAACATGGCCTTCGTCCTCTGCCGTCTCGATCAACTCTTCCGGCACGGGAGCCTCGCTGTCCGCCGGAATCGCGTCGGCATCACTATCAGCGCGCGGGTCGAGCGCAAAGGTCTCGGGTGTCACCTGCTTGTCGCCGACCGGCTGGAAGGGGGCCTTGGAGGCGTCGGGGCTCTTGCGCAGGCGCATGCGGAGCCAAGCCGTGCCGGCGAGGGCGCCGTGGAAGGTGGCGGTGACGACGAAAAGGCCGACCGGGTTCCAGGCCCCCATGATCAGCGAGGCAACGGCCGGGCCGATGGCGAGGCCGACACCGAGGATCAGCAGCATGCCGCCGGCGATCTTGGCGAAGTCGCCGTCGCGGGCAAAGTCATTGGCATGGGCAACGGCCACCGCATAGATCGGGTTGGCGGCAAAGCCATAGGCGGCAAAGAGCACATACATGCCCCAGCCGGCGGATGGATTGATGAGGGCGGTGAGTGCGCCGACCAGCGCCGCAAAGCCCGAGAGGCCGATCAGCACGAGGCGCCGGTCGATCCGGTCGGACAGGCGCCCGAACGGGACCTGGGCCACGGCGCCCAGGATGGCGGCGACCGCAAAGAGCAGGGCAATGCCGCTGGCGTCCAGCCCCTGTTCATAGCCATAGACCGGGGCCAGCGTGCCGAAGGCGCCATTGGCCATGCCGCAGGAAAAGGCTGCGATCGCCGCGACCGGTGAGGTGCGGTAGAGGAGGCCGATATCGAGCCGGGCCGATTGCAGTGGCTTGGGCTGCGGGCTCGAGGTGAGGGCGGTGGGCAGTACGGCACAGATGAAGCTGATGGCGCCGATGACGAAGGGGATGTAGCCGGCCGTGCCGGTGACCGACATGGCGATCTGCCCCAGCGTCGAGGCGGCCATGTTGATGGTCACATAGATGGAAAAGATGGTGCCGCGGCTCCGGTTGTCGGCGACCTCGTTGAGCCAGCTTTCCACGATCATGGCCGCGCCGGCAAAGCAGAAGCCGGACAGGGCGCGCAGAACGATCCAGCTGATATCGTTGATCCACAGGAGGTTGAGCAAGATGGTGATGGTGCCGATGGCCGCCATGACCGAGAAGGCGCGAATATGCCCGACCTTGCGGACGACAAAGGGCACGAAGAGCGATCCCGCCACAAAGCCGACTGACCACCCGGTGCCGATCAGGCCGAGCGCCAGCAGCGAAAAGTCCTCCTCCGCCCCGCGCACGGACAGCAGCAGCCCCTGAAGGCCACCCCCGAACATGAGGAGGGCGGAGCCCAGGAACAGGGCATAGATCTTGATGAGGGAAGCCATGACGCCGTGGGGCCTTCACTGGTGGTCGAAACGTTGCAAATCACGCGATCGCGACCATAACGCGGGAGGCTGCGATTGGGAGCGGGGAATTGGGCCCCCAGGAAAAAAGTTCAGGCTAGCCCCAGAAACAGAGCAAGGCTTCTGTTGATTTGCAGCATGGTCTGGTCGTCTGCAGTGCCGATCACGGCGCCCACCTTTTCTCGAGGTAATTGCGTGATCTTGTCGACCATTATCTCCGAGTTGACCCTTAATCCGTTCTCTGTTCTCGGCTCAAGACGGACCCGAAACTGAGTGATGCCTGTCAGGGTACTGGTAATGGGCAAGATTATCACCGTTCCAGTTTGGTCGAACAGGTCTGACTGAACAACGAGGGCTGGGCGGGGCTTACCTAGATTGCCGGGCAGGGCTACCGAGACGATGTCATTCCTCTTCATAGGGCGGCAGGTCCATTTCCTCTAGGACTGCGTCGAGGAACTCCCGCATGTCAGTGTCCTTTCGGTCGGCCTCTGCAGCCAGAAGAGACTGGCGCCGGCACTCTTCGGCAAAACCCGGCAGCCGAGTGTCAGGAACCCAGAGTTGAATTGGGCGCAGTCCCGCGGCTCTCAGTGTCTGCCTGCGCTTGTTGACACGCTGATTGACCGAAGCGCTCATCGGGGCCTCCGTTACATGTAACGAACGTAGGACAAGTGCGCCTACCCTTCAACCCAGACCCAGTTCGCCCATCCGGCCCCGGAAGCTGAGGAGATCGCGCCAGGCCTGCTGCTTGGCGGCCGGATTGCGCAGGAGATAGGCCGGGTGCAGCGTGGGCAGGGCCGGGACGGCATGGGTGCCAATGGTCACGTCCTGCCACTGGCCGCGCATCTTGATGATGCCGGCGCTGGTCCTGAACACGGTCTGCATGGCAGGGCCGCCCAGGGTCAGCACCAGACGGGGCGCGACCAGTTCCACCTGGCGATGGAGGAAGGGAAGGCAAAGCTCCATTTCCTCGGGCGTCGGGGTGCGGTTGCCCGGCGGCCGCCAGGGCACGGTGTTGACGATATAGACCTGTGTGCGATCGAGCCCGATGGCGGCCAGCATGCGGTCGAGCAACTGGCCGGAGCGCCCGACAAAGGGCTTGCCCTGGCGATCCTCTTCCGCCCCCGGGGCCTCGCCGATCAGCATGATTTTTGCCTCGGGATTGCCGTCGGCGAAGACCAGTTGCGTGGCGCGGAATTTGAGGCCGCAGCCATCATAGGCATCGAGAATGCCGCGCAGCTGATCGAGCGACTGCGCCGTGGCAGCCAGGCGCCGCGCCTCGCTTGGATCGCCGCCGATGGGGCCGACGGGTTGCGTCGGCGCAGCTACGGGCGAGGGCGTGGCCAGGCCGGGGCGCTGGACCGCCGGGGCCGAGGCAGGCGGCCTCTGCGCAAAGCGGTCGACCGGTTCATCGACCACGGCCAGATCCACGCCCGCGGCCCGATACCAGTCGAGCACCGAGAGCAGTTCGGCATTGCTGAGCGATCGATCTTGAGACATCGGCCTCGTTATGTCACACCCCGTCCGAGGCGACCAGTCGCCAAACCCTGCGCCTTGGCCCCAAAGGTAGTTTATCCATGGCAGAAGCCGGCAATCGCGAAACGCTCGCCACCGATGTGCTGATCGTGGGCGCCGGCCCCTCGGGTCTGGCCGCCGCCATCCGCCTCAAGCAGCGCCATCCCGACATTGCGGTGACCGTGGTCGAGAAGGCCGCCGAAGTGGGCGGACATATCCTCTCCGGCGCAGTCATGGATCCGGTGGGCCTGGATGCACTGATCCCCGACTGGCGGCTCAAGGGCGCGCCGGTGGGCCCCAATGTCACCAGCGACACCTATCACTTTCTCACCGGAACCGGCGACTTCGCCTTCCCGCACGCGCTGGTGCCACCGCAGATGCGCACCAAGAGTGGCATCATCGTCAGCCTCGGGGACCTGGTGCGCTGGCTGGGCGAGCAGGCGACGGAACTGGGCGTCGACATTTTCCCCATGACGGCGGCCGTCGACGTGCTGCGCTCGGGCGATGGTCCAGTACGGGGCATCATCACCGGCGATCTCGGCCTCGATGCCCAGGGCAATCCCAAACCCGGCCATGCTGCGGGTATTGCGCTGGAAGCCAAGTATACGCTGATCGCCGAAGGCGCGCGTGGCTCGCTTGCCAAGCAGATCATCGGCGAGTTCGACCTGGCCCGGAATGCGAGCCCGCAGAAGTACGGCCTTGGCATCAAGGAAGTCTGGGAGATTGCCGCTGACCGCCACCAACCGGGCAAGGTCGACCACTATCTTGGCTTCCCGCTCGACAATGGGACGGGCGGCGGCGGCTTCGCCTATCATGCGCAGGATCGCAAACTCTATCTCGGGCTGGTCGTGCACCTGGATTATGCCGATCCGACGCTGTCGCCCTTTGACGAATTCCAGCGCTTCAAGACTCATCCTTCGATTGCCAGGCTGCTCGATGGGGCGACGCGGCTGAGCTATGGCGCCAGGACGATGACGGCAGGTGGCCTGCAGGCCATTCCCGACCTCGCCTTTGCGGGAGGCGGGCTCATCGGTTGCGCCGCGGGATTCATGAATGCCCCGCGATTGAAGGCCATCCACAATGCCATGCTTTCGGGTATTGGCGCGGCCGACGCCGTGGGTGACGCCATCGCCGCCGGGCGGCAGCATGATCGGATGGAGGATTTCGGGCGCCACATTCTCTCGACCGGTATCGAGAAGGAATTGACGGGCGTGCGCAATTTGAAGCCGCTCTGGAGCCGCTTCGGCACGCTGTTGGGCGCCGGCCTGGGTGGGTTCGACATGTGGTGTCAGGCGGTGCTGCGCTTTTCGCCCTTTGGAACCCAGACCTGGTCGATGCCGGACAATGCAAAGCTCAAGCCGGTCGCCGCGGTGACGGCGCGCCGGTATGAGCGGCCCGACGGCAAGACGACGTTTGATCGTTCGTCCTCGGTCTTCCTGGCCAATCTCGCCCATGACGAGGACCAGCCGGTTCACTTGCGGCTGGCCGACCCCAGCGTGCCGGTACGCGAAAACCTGCCCCGCTATGGCGAGCCGGCGCCGCTCTATTGCCCGGCGGGTGTCTACGAGCTGGCAGAGGAAAATGGCGCCCCGGTCTTCCGCATCAATGCCGCCAACTGCGTCCACTGCAAGACCTGCGACATCAAGGATCCGGCCGGCAATATCACCTGGGTTCCGCCCGAGGGCGGCAGCGGCCCGAACTACAGCGGAATGTGACCCTGCGCAGCATGGCCCGGCCTTGCGGCGCAGACGCAAAACGGACAATGTTTGCGCCGAAATGCTGCCGGCAACGGCAAAGGGAGACTTTGAGCACGTGAACCTGCTTCCCAATCGACTGGCAAGGCGCCTCGGAATGGCTGCCCTGCTTGCCCTGTTGGCTACCCCGCTGGCCGCACAGTCAGGTGCCAGCCTTTCCGTACAACGGGTGGCACAGGACATGCTCAAGCTGTTCCAGCCCAGCGCCACGGGCGCCTACATGGCCGGCCAGCAGGCGCTCAAGGACCTGCGCACCGACGAGGCGGCACGCTATTTCGCCGACGCGGCGCAAGCGGACTGGGACAATCCGATTCTGGTGGAGCGCGCCTTCGTTGCCCTGGCGACAGACGGACAGGTCGGTCGCGCCGCTTCGACAGCGCGTCGCATGCTCGAACTGGACACCAGCAATGAACTGGCCGAGCTGGTCGTCGCCACCGAAGCGCTCAAGGAGCGACGTTACGGCGCCGCGGCGCGCCAGCTGGCCACCATTTCGCAGGACACGTTCAGCGGCATCACCGCAGGCATCCTGCGGGCCTGGGCCCTGGTTGGCGACAATCGCGGCGACGAGGCGCAGGCGCTGATGGAAGAACTGGGGGCCAATGGCCTCAAGGACTTCCTCGTTTTCCATCGGGCCCTCATGGCCGAGGCGGCCGGCGAAGATGAACTGGCGATCGAACTGGCCGCACGGGCCTTCGAAGCCGAGCCCTATGTGGCGCGCATGGCCGAGGTCTATGCCCGCATGCTGGCCAATCGAGGCGATTTCGACGCGGCCCGAGACGTGCTCGACGCCTTTGAGGCGGAAGGGCTCACCCATCCCATCATCGAAACGGTGCGCGATGCGGTGGAGGCCGAGCGCCGCCCGGGTGTGTTTGCTGCCAATGTGCAGATCGGCGCGGCAGAAATGTTCCATGGCATCGGCGTGGCCCTGTCGCGCGATGGCAGTGCTGACCTGGCGCTGGTCTTCCTGCGGCTCGGTGTCTATCTCGATCCGGGTGCCGACGTCATTTCCATGGCCCTGGGCCAGTTGCTGGACGGCGCTGGGCAGCATGAATCGGCCAACGCCATCTACGACGCCATCCCCGCCACCTCGGCGCTCAAGCCCATGGCCGTTGTGCGCGTGGCGCAAAACCTTGATGCCACCGGCGACCGTGCCGAAGCAATCCGCCGCTTGAGGAACATCGTCGCGACGCGCCCCGATGATCTCGACGCCGTTTCGGTGCTGGGCGATCTCCTGCGTTATGACGAGGATTATCTCGCCGCAGCCGATGCCTATGGCAAGGCGCTCGACATTACCGGCGGCCAGTCCCCGGCCGACTGGCGGTTCTACTATGTTCGCGGCATTGCCTATGAACGGGCCAAGCAATGGCCCCAGGCCGAGGTCGACTTCCTCAAGGCGCTCGACCTCAATCCTGACCAACCGCAGGTGCTCAACTATCTCGGCTACAGCTGGATAGACCAGGACATGCACCTGGAGCGGGCCCTCGACATGATCGAGAAGGCTGTCGAGGCCCAGCCGATGGATGGCTATATCATCGACTCACTCGGCTGGGCCTTCTACAAGCTGGGCCGGATGGAAGAGGCAGTGGAGACGCTGGAACGCGCGGTCATGCTGCTGCCCAACGATCCCGAGATCAACGACCATCTAGGCGATGCCTACTGGAAGGTCGGGCGTAAGCTGGAAGCGCGCTTCCAATGGAACATTGCCCGGTCAGTCGATGCCGAGGGCAATGTGGCCGAGCGCGTTGCGCCCAAGCTCATTGACGGCCTGACGCCGGCGACCGAAACCCAATAGGGCTCTATGGGCGAGCGCTTCACCCAGACCGCCCCGGCCAAAATCAACCTGGCGCTGCACGTGACCCGTAGGCGCGAGGACGGCTATCATGACCTCGAAAGCCTGATCGTCTTCGCCGACATCTTCGATGATCTCGAGGCGGAAATTGCCGACGCCGACAGCCTGACAATATCGGGCCCCTTCTCGGCGGGCTTGGGCGCCGGGCCAACCAACCTGGTGCTGCGGGCTGTGGCCGCCTTTCGCGACCGGTGGCCGGACGTGTCGCCGCGGGGTCTCAAATTGCACCTCGTCAAGAACCTGCCAGTGGCTGCGGGTATCGGCGGGGGGTCGGCGGACGCAGCGGCGGCCTTGCGCATCATGGCCGACTTGTCACTCCATGCCGTGCCGGTCCCGGATCTGGCGGACCTCGCGGCGGGCCTCGGAGCGGATGTGCCGGCATGCCTCCTCTCGCGGCCGCTGGTGGCGCGCGGCGTCGGCGAAATCCTTTCGCCATTGCTGGGTTTTCCACAGCTCTACGTCACCCTGGTCAACCCCGGCGTGGCGGTGGCGACGGCCGATGTGTTCCGCCGGTTGCGGGCCCATGACAACTATCCGCTGCCCGCGCTGCCCGAACCCTTGACCCGGCCGGCCCAGCTTGGCCTCTGGCTCGCCGAGACGCGCAACGACCTGCAGCCCCCGGCGGTCAAGCTCGTCCCCGAAATCGGCATCATCATTGAAGAAATGGCGGAATTGCCCGGTTGCATGCTGGCGCGCATGTCGGGTTCAGGCGCTACCGTCTTCGGCCTTTTCGGTTCCGAAGGACAGGCCCATGATGCTGCCAGCCAGGTCCGGCGACGGCACCCCGACTACTGGGTGGGAACGGCGCCGCTGATTGGCGGGTGAGGGGGCGAAACCGGCCTGGCGGGGGCCTCGGCTGGAAATGTGATCACGTGCCGACGCAGAAGGGTTTCTGGATAGGCCAGGACGGTGGTATTAATTACCGGGCTCGCACTTAGTTCGGGGATAGCCGAAACGAGCGCTGTCTCTGTTGATGTTGCGGACTGATCATTGCATTGACCGACTTTCGATTGCTGAAGGGCCTGGTGGCTCCCGCTATCGCTGTGCTCCTCGCTGCCTGTTCGAGCGGCGGCGGCTCCTCCTCGGGGGGAGGCGGCGGTAGCGCGAGTTCGTCCGTCCCCGTCACCGCGTTCACCCCGGCGCCTTCCGCCACCTGGTCGAGCCGCAGCGTGAGCTTCAATTCCGCGCAGGCGAGCGCCAATGCGGCCTCGGCAGAGTTCCGCGCCACCGACGCCACCTGCGCCAATGTCGGCTGTGGGGTAAGCCCCACGGGCACGCAGTCGACTCCCTTCGTGCTGCACAATGTGCATTGGGCCCATGCGGCCGGGCTAACGGGCGCAGGTTCCGTCATCGCCATCGTCGATGACGGCTTCCGCCTGACGCACCAGGAACTGGCAGGCAAGACCATTTCATCGACCGGCACCTTGCCCAATCAAGGACATGGCACCTTCGTGGCCGCCCTCGCGGCTGGACTGAAGGATGGCGTGGGCATGCACGGGGTTGCACCCGGAGCGGACCTGCATCTCACCTCCTTCGCGCCATCGGGCGGGTTCAGCATTTCCAACGTGACCAATGGCACCAATGCTGCTGCCGCTCTGGATGCCGTGGTCCAGAACAATAGCTGGGGCTTCAACGTTTCGGCGACCAGCCTGCAGACCTATCTTGACACCAATCCGGGCGCCTCTACGGCCCAAGCGCTTAACTCCCGCGTGAGCAATGTGGGAACAGCCAACTGGCAAAGCTATCTCAACGCGCTGGACACGTTCCAGAATAACGGCGTGGTCGTTTGGGCCCTGTCCAATGACAGCACCATGACCTCGGGCGACGTCATGGCCGCCTTGCCCTATTTCGAGACCCGGCTGGCCGAAGCCTGGATTGCCACGGCCAATGGCTATTTCGAGGTGGATGGCAACGGCGATATCACCCGCGCGGTTCGCCTGTCGGCGGCTTGCGGGCTGGCGGCCAAGTTCTGCCTGGCCGGAGACGGCATTGCCAGAAGTGCCTGGAATACGGGCGATACCAATTACGTCAGCGGCTTCGGCACCTCCTTTGTCGCCCCGCAGGTCTCGGGCGCCGTGGCGCTGTTGTCTGAGGCCTTTCCCGACATGACGCCGTCCGAATGGGCGCAGCGCCTCCTCGCCAGCGCCGATAATTCCTGGTTTGCCCGCGAGGGCGTGCCGGTGGCCGGGATCATCGACTACGGCAATGGCGCCTCCCATGCCTATTCCACCGAATGGGGCCATGGCGTGCTCGACATCAAGGCGGCGCTCAGCCCCATCGGCTCGGTCTCGGTGCTGAGCGGGGCCAGCGTGACCAGTGCCGAACGCTTTGACCTGACGGAAAGCAGCATCGTGGCCCCGGCCAGCTTCGGTGATTCCCTGACCCTGGCGCTGGCCCCCCAGCAGATGGCCGTCTTCGACGCACTCAATCGCGCCTATTCCGTCTCGACGGTCTCGGCGGTCCAAAGCGCGCCCGCGACCGTGCTGCCGCGCCTGTCCTCGCAAGCGGGGATCGATACGACCGGTACGGGTCTTAACCTCGTCTATACCGGCGACCTCGCCGGCGCCGTTGGCGGCGTGCCGGGCGCGGGGGGTGGCGCTTCGGTGCTGTCCATGGCGGGTGAGAGCCTGCTCGTGGCCTCGACCGCGCCGGTCGGGTCGGTGGCCGAGCTGACGGCCTATGGCTTTGCCGCCGAGCATGGAGCCGTCAGCAATGGCGCCATGGCGGGGGCCGGGGTCACTCTGGCCCTGCCCGCCGGCACCGGCACCATGCGCTTCGGCGCCACCGTGGCCGGGGAGCAAGGCGGCGTGATGGGCCTCGATGGTGGCCCAGCCTTCGATTTCGGATCGGGCAGCGCCATCGGCGCGCTCAATGTCGGCTTCGAGCAGCCACTGGCGCCGAGCCTCTCGTTGTTCGGACGGCTCGAATATGGCGCCGCTGCCCGCCAAGGCGAAACCAGCGGGCTGGTATCGGATCTCTCCGGCTTGACCTTTTCGGGGCTGGAAATCGGGGCCTCGGTCACCGATGCCCTGATGTCCGGCGACCGGCTGACTCTGTCGCTGTCCCAGCCATTGCGCATCGAAACCGGCACGATCGAACTCAACCGGCCGGTGGCGCGGGTGGCCGATGGCAGCATCGTAAACCAGGCGTCCAGCGCCGATTTGAGTTCATCAGGGCGGCAACTGGACCTTGGCCTCGCCTATGAAGCGAGCCTGCCCAACAGCGCCGCTTTCAGCTTTGGCGTCAAGCATGCCATCAATGCCGGCCATGTCGCGGGCCAGAGTGGCACCGGCGTCATGCTTGGCTATCGGCAGGGATTCTAGTTCGACTTAGCTGGCGCGGCTGACGCTGTGTACGACGACATCGGCGAGAATGGACTTCATCTCGCTGTCGGGAAGGCCGGACAGGGCCGCAATGGCGGCCTTGGCGTGCTCCTGCGCCTTTTCCAGCGTTTTGGCCAGAGTGCCGTAGCGATTGAAGATCGCCACGACCTGGTGCACTTCGAGGTCAGTGGCCTCCGCATTGCCCAACGCCGACGAAATGATCGAGCGCTCGCTTTCGCTGGCGGCTTCAAGCGCCAGAATGACCGGCAGGGTCATCTTGCCCTCGCGCAGATCGTCGCCGACATTCTTGCCCAGAGTGCCCGATTGCCCGCCATAGTCGAGCGCGTCGTCGACGAGCTGGAACGCATTGCCCAATTCGAGGCCGTAGAGGGCAAGAGCCTTGCGGCCGGCTTCGTCGGCTCCGCCGGACATGGCGCCCACTTCACAGGCGGCCTCGAACAGAACAGCGGTCTTGGCGCGGATCACCTCGGCATAGTCGGCGGCGGTCGTCGTGAGGTCCCCTGTCTTGGCGAGCTGGAACACCTCGCCCTCGGCCATGACCGCCGAGGCGGCGGACAGGACGCCCAGCGCATCGACATTGCGCGTCTCGACCATCATCATGAAGGCTTGGCCGAGCAGAAAGTCACCGACGAGAATGGAGGCCTTGTTGCCCCAGACCATGCGGGCGGCCGGCTTGCCGCGGCGCATGTCGCTCTCGTCGACGACATCGTCGTGCAGGAGCGTGGCATTGTGCATGAATTCGACGGCGGCTGCGAAATTGATGGCGCTGCCATTGCCCTTTCCGAAGAGGATCGCGGCAGCGACGGTCAGCATCGGCCGCAACCGCTTGCCGCCGCTCTCGATCAGATAGCGAGCCAGTTCGGGAACCATGTCGACATGGCTCCGGGCACGATCCAGAATCAGCGCATTGACGCGCGCCATGTCGTCGGCCGTCGCAGCCATCAGCCGCCCGACCGGGTTCATCGCAGGCGCTTCCTTGATCTGGGGCAGAACTGACACCGCCATAACGTCCTTGTTGCCTAGCCTGGCAAATCGGGTTGAGACCCCTGTGCCGAGCCATATATGGTCGCAGCAAACCAGCCATCCGGGTGCGATGTCCCTAGACCAGCCAACCGAATTTGTAAAACACCAAACCGTCACGCGCGACGCCTTTTTGGGCGGTCGGCTGACTCTGTCGCAGCCCGGGAGCGGGTTTCGCGCGGGGACGGACAGCGTCCTGCTTGGCGCGGCCGTGCCTGCGGGTGGTGGCAGGTTGCTCGACCTGGGCGCTGGGGTAGGCACTGCGGGGCTGGTGGCGCTGGCCATGGGACGAGCAGAGACGGCCGACCTCATCGAGCGGGACGCGGCGACCCTGGCTCTGGCGCGGGACAATATCGCGGCCAATGGATTCTCGGAGAAGGCCAAGGCGTTGGCCGTGGACATCCTTGCCAAGGGCGCCGAGCGGCGGGCAGGGGGGCTCCAAGACAATGCCTATGACACCGTGATCGCCAATCCCCCTTATTTCGGTGCGGGGCAGGGCACGCGGGCGCCCGATGCCGCGCGGGCCGATGCCCGGCATATGGAGGAAGAGGCGCTGGAAGCTTGGGTCAAGTGTGCTGCCTCGGCGGCGCGGGCCGATGGGACTGCGATCTTCATTTATCCGGCCCAAGGCCTTGCGGCGCTCCTCGGTGCCTTCGCGCCCCGCTTCGGCGCCATCACGGTTCTGCCGCTGTCGTCCCGCCCGGGCGAGCCGGCGACACGCGCTGTCGTGCGGGGGGTGAAAGGGTCGCGGGCGCCCCTGGCCCTGTTAGCGACACGCGCGCTGCACGGAAGCGAAGGCAACGGCTTTGCCTCCGAATTCGACGCCATCCTGCGCGGCACGGCAGTGTTGGACTGGTAATGGCGCGCCGCCATGCCTAAATCTGCTCGGACTTTCAGGGAGTGGATATGATCGATACGCCCGCCACCAGACGCAACTGGCTGAGCCGCCTGGTTCGCCGGCCCCCCGTGGTTCCCGTCGTGCGCCTGCAGGGCGTCATTGCTGCCGAGCAGCGGCCGGGCCGGCTCAACATCTCCACGGTCGAGCCGCTCCTCGCCAAGGCCTTTGCCATGAAAGCGGCGCCAGCTGTCGCCATTGTCATCAACTCGCCCGGCGGGTCGCCGGTGCAGAGCCGGCTCATCTCCAAGCGCATTCGCGACCTTGCGGACGAGCATAACAAGCCCGTCCTGGTCTTCGTCGAAGATGCCGCGGCCTCGGGCGGCTATTTCATCGCGGTGGCGGGTGACGAGATCTTCGTCGACCCCTCCTCGATCGTCGGCTCTGTCGGCGTCATCATGGCCACCTTCGGTTTCGTCGGCGCCATCGACAAGCTGGGTATCGAACGCCGGGTGCATACGGCAGGCAGGAACAAGTCGACGCTCGACCCCTTCCTGCCCGAAAAGGCCGAGGACGTGGAACGCATCAAGCGCTTCGAGCTCGATATCCATCAGGTCTTCATCGACCATGTGAAGGCGGGGCGCAAAGGCCGGCTCAAGGCCGATGACGACACGCTCTTTACCGGCGAATGGTGGACCGGTCTGCGCGGTGTCGAACTGGGCCTGGTTGATGCCATCGGCGATCTGCATGCGGTGCTGCGCCAGCGTTTCGGCGCCGAAGTCGTCTTGCGCCCCATCGCACCGAAACGGCCCTTCTTCGCGCTGCCGCGTCTGGGATTTTCGGCCCATGGCGTGGTAGATGACGTCACCAACTCCTTTGAGGATCGCGCCTGGTGGGCGCGGCTTGGGCTCTAGGACCGTTCGATGCTCCTGCGCATACTGCTTTTCGTCGCCCTCGCGCTCTTCGTCTACTTCGGCATCCGCCGCATCTGGAAGGACTGGTCGAACAAGTTCAACAAGGATGCCGAAGAGGCCAAGCGCCTTGCCCGCGAACGCGACAAGATCGAACGCCAACGCCCTAATGTGATTGACCTCAAGCGCGGTGATGATGGGACCTATCGGCCCAAGGACCGGGACGGACGCAACAGCGAATAGGATTGCGCCCGTTTTGACCTGGTTCTAGCTTGTCGCTACGGCGGTCTTGGGAGGACTTCGCTGTGGGCCAGCAAGAGGATCGCGCAGAACTCGTGGCGCTGATGCACGCTCAGCGGGCGGCCATCTGGACAGGAAACTACGAGGCCTGGGCCGCATGTTTCGTACAAGCGCCTTACACGACCCGCTTGGGCTACTGGGCAGGGGGCGGGACTTTCGTCCGTCGTGGTTGGGACACCATCTCATCCCGCGCAAAAGAGCATATCGAGCGCCAGGAAATCCCCTATAACGAGGACTTCGCGCACCATACCACTATTGAACAGCTCGACCTGCGCATCCACGGCGACATGGCATGGGCAGTCTATAAACAGCAATATCCCGGCTACTATTACCCCGGGCATATCGGTCCGGGGTTGACGGACGAGTTCCGCATTTTCGAGCGGCACGATGGGCGATGGAAAGTCGCTGTCATGGGATTCTTCGACAACAATGCAGGCCGGCGCGGCTCCGCTCTCGTGATCGTCGATGGCGATGGGCGTGTGCGGTGGATGAGCCCAGAGGCACAAAACCGCCTTGCCATGGACGACGATCTGGTTGTGCGCAACGGACGCCTTCGCATCCGTAACGCCCAATATGATCGCAAGCTGCAATCCGCGTTCAGATGGGCAGCGGCATTGGACGAAGGATACAATTCAGCACGCGGCAGCGTGCCCATTGTGATGGACGCTGGAGAAGGCCTGCCGACACGGGTTTGTTGGGTCAAAGCCGAAGCAGGAAGCACCTACTTCGTCTTCGATGGGACGCCGATGACCGATGAGCGTCTTGATCTTGCCGCGGTGACCTTCGGCCTTTCCGCCGTCCAGCGACGCCTCGCTGGACACATCGCCGATGGTCTGACTTTGCCTGAAGCGGCGATAGTCATGCGCATATCCGTCAGCACGGCCCGGGCCCATCTCAAACGCATTTTTGAGAAGACCGGCGTCCATAACCAGCCGGCATTGGTGCGCGTGCTCCTGCTGGTCGGCTCTCCGGCCTGAATGTCCTGCAATCGCAGGACACATTCCTGTCGCCCGATCCGCTGACAGCTGAGGGAACGAACAGGCGATAGTGTTGCTGCATCTCAACCGGAGATGGAGGCAAGAATGTCCGCTCTCGCTGAACACATGCCGCACACAATCGGCCAGTGGAACGCCCCGCGATTGGTCGGGTACTGGCACCGATTTTCCGTTCTGCGACGCCACTGGCGGCTGCGGCGCTTCAGGCGACGCCGCCTGGCTTGCATTTTGGCGCAGGTGCGCGATCCGAAACTGCTCGCGGATATCGGCATAGGGCCTCTGCCAAAGACCGGGCTGGAGGGCTGGGCCAGCAGCCTCGTGCCTCACAGGTAGTGACCGGTGAGAACAAGTTGACCGCGAGGGGTCCGCCGACTACGTTCCGCGCGCTCTTTCAAGCTGGACTTTTGCCTGATGACCTCTCGCCCCGCCCATATGGACCCGAAGAACTCCTTCCAGGGTCTGATCCTGACGCTGCAGCAGTTCTGGGCGGAGCAGGGTTGCGTTGTGCTGCAGCCCTACGACATGCAGATGGGCGCCGGCACCTTCCACACGGCGACGACACTGCGCGCGCTGGGCCCCAAGCCGTGGAATGCGGCCTATGTGCAGCCCAGCCGCCGTCCCAAGGACGGGCGCTATGGCGAGAACCCCAACCGCCTGCAGCACTATTACCAGTTCCAGGTGATCCTGAAGCCCTCGCCGGACAATATCCAGCAGCTCTATCTGGATTCGCTGGCCGCCATCGGGCTCGACCAGTCGGTGCACGATATCCGCTTCGTCGAGGACGACTGGGAGAGCCCGACCCTGGGCGCCTGGGGCCTTGGGTGGGAATGCTGGTGCGACGGAATGGAAGTCAGCCAGTTCACCTATTTCCAGCAGGTCGCGGGCTTTGAATGCTCGCCCGTACCGGGTGAAATCACCTATGGGCTCGAACGCCTCGCCATGTATGTGCAGGGTGTCGAGAACGTCTATGACCTCAATTTCAACGGCCGCGAGGGCGCTGAAAAGGTCACCTATGGCGACGTCTTCCTGCAGAACGAACAGGAGGCTTCCAAGTACAATTTCGAGGCCGCCGACACCGACATGCTGTTCCGCCACTTCGAGGACGCGGAGAGAGAATGCCGTGCGATCCTCGCCAAGGGCGCGAATGGCAATCGCCAGACCATGGCCATCCCGGCCTATGAGCAGGTCGTCAAAGCCTCGCACAATTTCAACATGCTCGACGCGCGCGGCGTGATTTCGGTGACCGAACGCCAGAGCTATATCCTGCGTATCCGCGAGCTGGCCAAATGCTGCGGTGAAGCCTGGCTGCAGACGGCAGGCGGCGGCGCGGAGTAATGGCTGCGGCGCCGGACGGCTTCCTCGCTCCGACGCCGGACCAACTTGCGCCGATCCTCGACTTGATCGGTATGCCGCCAGTTGTGACCGTGGCCCGGCTGCGGGGCGGCTCCAATGCTGTGTTCCGTCTCGATTTGATCGATGGCGGGTGCATCAATCTCAAGACGTATGACGAATTGCGCGGCAAGGCGCCGAAGCGAGAGCGCCACGCCGCCGACTGGCTAGCAGCAGCAGGCGTGCCAGCGACGCATTACCTATTGGTAGATGAGAGTTGTGCCTACCTTCCCTACCGTCTTGCGCTGACAAGTAACCTGCCGGGCGAAACGCTTGATGATGTCCAGGGCCGCCTAGACCTCACCGACGCTTACCGCCAGATGGGTGCCCTGTTGCGGCGCATTCACACGGTGGAAATGTCCGCCTACGGCGATTTCGACGATGACGGACAGCCGGGTCCCCATGCCACCAACGTCGACTTCATCGAGCATTGGGCAGCCATGGCACTGGACAATTTCCGCAAGCAGGGTGGGGACGTCGCCCTTGCGGAACTTCTGCGCACCGCGATCGCGGCGAATATCGACATCGCGTGCCACAGTGCTGGTGCCGCATTCGCGCATGACGATTTCCAGCCGGCCAACGTCGTTGCAGAACGGGACGGCCCAAGGATCAAGGTCACCGGCGTGATAGACTTCGGCAATGCTCGTGCCGCCGATCCGCTCTTCGATCTGGCCAAGGCAGTTTTCTGCACCGACCACATGGTGCCGGGTGCTGGGGCCCTGCTACGCGAAGGCTATGGACCCATTGACCATCCGGAGCCAGATAGGGCGCTGTGGCTCTATACGATGTTGCATCGGATCACGATGTGGTCTTGGCTGCGCAATATTGGGATTGTTGGCCCCAATCAGCATGATCAGCTGATCGATGATCTCCGGGCCATGCTGACGTGAAACCGCCCTTGGATCGCCTTTGGCGGCGGCGCGGAGTAACCGCGCCGCGTTGGATCAGGCGACCACCGTCGTCTCGACGCTGACAATGGTCAGCTTGTGCCGCTTGTCGGCCCGGTCGCGCCAGGTGATGGATTGGCCGGCCTTGAGGCCGATCAGGGCCACCCCGATCGGGGTCATTACCGAGATGCGGCCCTGCTCGATATCGGCATCCACGGGATAGACCAGCGTCACCGTCTGCTCGGCGCCAGCATTGGTCTGGTAGGTCACGCGCGAGCCCATGCGCACGACGCCCTCGGGCAGCTTGCCGTCGGGGACGACCTTGGCGCGGTCGAGCTCGGTGAGCAGGGTTTCGGCCAAGGCCGGGTTGCGGTCGAGGCCGGCCTCGCCCAGAGCGTAGAGCTTGGCATGGTCGGATGCGCCCAGGGTGAGGGGCGGGGTGAGATCGCGCCGGATGTCAGTCATTTTCTTGTTGTCCTTGTCGATAAGCGCAGCGGCGCGACGCGTCGCGCTCGCAGTTTGGAAATAGTGGGTGTGAACAAAGCGCCGGGGTCGATATCCGACCTGCCTTGAGCCCTAAACAGGCTCCGGCGTGAGCATGCCTAGGGCGTCTATCCTCGAAGGATAAAGGGGCTGCAATGGCTCGGGCGCGTGTTCATGCGTTTAAAGCTAGGGATTGGCGCCGGGAAGTCAAGCCCGCGGGTCTCTCCGCCGTTGCAATGCCACGGCCAAACTGCCAGTGTCCCCACGATTTGCTTGAGGGAGCACACCATGTTTGGTTGGATCATTCTCGCCCTGGTCGTGGGCGTCATCGGCTATGCCATCATCATCTACAACGGCCTGGTGTCCAACCGGCAGATGGTGCGCGAGGGCTGGTCGGGCATCGACGTGCAGTTGAAGCGCCGCACCGATTTGATCCCCAACCTGATGGAAACCGTGAAAGGCTATATGGCCCACGAGCGCGAGACGCTCGACGCGGTGGTCAATGCCCGCGCCAAGGCCACCAGCGCAGCCTCTGCAGGACCGGCGGCCCGTGCCCAGGCCGAAGGTGAATTGTCGGCGGCACTGGGGCGCCTGCTGGCCATTGCCGAGGCCTATCCGGACCTCAAGGCGAATACCACTTTCCTCGAATTCCAGGCCGCCCTGCAGCAGGTGGAAGACGAAATCCAGATGTCACGCCGCTACTACAACGGCGCGGTGCGCAACCTCAATATCCAGGTGGAAAGCTTCCCCTCGAACCTGGTCGCCAATGCCTTCAAGTTCACCCAGGAAGAGTATTTCGAGCTGGAGAACGAAGCCGAGCGCGCCGTGCCGCAGGTTAAGTTCTAACCGGTTCGCGGCTTGCGTACCCACCGGATGTCACCCCGGCGAAGGCCGGGGCCCAACCTGAGATCTCAAGATGGATCCCGGCCTTCGCCGGGATGACATCGAGTGAGAGGGCAAATCGGAAAAGAATGACCCGACTTCTCATGACGCGCCTCCTTGCCGTGCTGGCCCTTGTCCTCACCCTCGTCCTGCCTACCCTGGCGCGCGAGGAAATCCGGGCCTTTGCCAGCGACGTGGAACTGCGCACCGATGGCTCGGTCAGGGTGCTCGAAACCATCGACGTCCAGGCTGAGGGCAACCAGATCCGCCGCGGCATCTATCGCGACATTCCGGTGACCATGCTGGGGGCCAGCGGCAACAAGATCCGCATCGCCCTCGAGGTCGAGGCCGTGACCCGCAAGGGCAAGCCGGAAATGTTCCGGGTCGAGCGCATGGGTGATTTCCAGCGCATCTGGATCGGCGACCCCGATGTGTTCCTGCAATATGGCGAGCATCGCTACACCATTACCTACACCATGGAACGCATGGCGCGCCCGACAGCGGACGGGGCCGGGGATGAGCTCTACTGGAATGCCACCGGCAATTACTGGGACTTTCCCATACTGACCTCGGTGGCGCGCGTGCGCCTGCCGGCGGGCGCGGTGATTGATGATCTGGCAGCCTATACGGGCGTTGTCGGTTCCACCGAAAGCAACGTTACCATCACCCGCGAAAGCGATACGACGGCCATCATCCGGACGCAGGGCAGCCTGGCTCCCGGGGAAGGGATGACCTTTGCCGTGTCGTTCCAGAAGGGTGTGGTCACCTATCCGCAGGGTGGGGATGCCCTGATGCAGTCGCTGTCAGACCAGCGCGATGTCTGGCTCCCCGTGCTCGCGGTTATCCTGCTGCTGGCCTACAATTTCTCCGCCTGGATGCGGGTAGGCCGCGATCCGCCCAAGGGCACGATCATTCCGCTCTTCCACCCCCCGCGCGACTTTTCGCCCGCCTTGACCCACTATGTGCACAAGTGGGGTTTTTCCAATGCCGGCTGGACCGCCATGACTGCCGCGATCTTCAATCTTGGCGTCAAGGGACTGGTCACCATCCGCAACCCCGGCCAAAAGCTCAGTGTGGCTGTCACGGGCAACCAGCCTGAGGGTAAGCTGCCGGTGGGCGAGCAGGTGCTGTTCTCCTATTTCCAGAGCCGTATCACGGTGAGCTTCGACAAGGCCAATGGCAAGGACCTGGGCACCAAGCGAACCGAGTTCACCAGTGCTATCGAGAGCGAGAACCGCAAGGTCTGGTTCAACCACAATTGGGGTTTCGCCGGTCTGGGCTTTCTGTTGGCCGTAGCCATGATCGGCGGCATGGTCCTGTTCGATGTCCTCGAACCGGTCTGGCTCTTCTTCGCCATTTTCGGGGGCATATTCGTCGGCGTCATCGGGGGCGCCGTCTTCAATGCCGTCAAGTCGGGCGGCCTGTTCCAGCGCCTGATGCTCGTGGTCTGGGGCGGCATCTTCGTCTTCAATATGGGCGGCGGTTTCCTTGAAACCTTTACCGGCATTACCGTCAATACGGCGGCCCTGGCCGCCGGGTCCATGGTGGTCATCTGTGTCATCTTCACGGTGTTGATGCGCGCGCCCACCGTCCAGGGCCGCAAGGTCATGGATGAGATCGAGGGGTTCAAGCTCTATCTCGAAACGGCCGAGAAGAACCGCCTCAACATCGTCAACGAGCCACCCCTGACGGTCGAGCGCTTCGAGCGCATCCTGCCCTATGCCATTGCGCTGGGCGTCGAGAAGCCGTGGTCGGAGCATTTCGAGGCGGAGCTGGCCCGCAATGCGGTGAGCGACGCAACAGACCATTATTCACCCCGCTGGTATTCGGGCAGCCGCCATTTCGACTCCGGCAATCTCTCCAAGGCTATCAGCACCGCTTCGTCCGGCATGGCCGCGGCCATGGTTGCGGCCCAGCCGGTGCAAGCCAGCTCCTCCGGCTCGGGCGGCGGCGGCTCATCGGGCGGCGGCGGCGGTGGCGGCGGTGGGGGCGGGTGGTAGGGCATCGCCACTGTCGGGAGGACGATATGCCCACGATCTTGCGTCTCGACGGATACCGCTTCTACTTCTATAGCAGCGAAGGTAACGAGCCGCCGCACATCCATGTTGAATTCGGTGACAAGCTCGCCAAGTATTGGCTTGAACCGGTAGAACTGGCATCATCCAAGCGCTTCCGCTCTCACGAGTTGGGACCCCTGCGCGAGATGGTCCTTGCGCACCGTGATGCATTCTTGAAAGCCTGGCATGAGCACTTTGAAGCTTGAGATCGAACCGCTGGCAGTTGATGTCAAAGTTGATGACATCGCCCTGCGCGTGAGCCTCGACGATGGGCGCGAACTGTCGGTGCCTGTCGAATGGTTTCCGCGTTTGCGTGATGCCGACCCAACCAGCCGGGGCAACTGGCGGCTGATCGGCCATGGCGAGGGCATCCACTGGCCCGAGATTGACGAGGACATATCCGTGCTTGGCCTGCTCGCGGGCAACCGCCACCAATCCCGAGCCGCCTGATCGGCCGCGCCTGCGGGCCTTCGTGGTCGCAGGTTCCTGCTTCCTTGCCAGAGCGATAGACATCCTGGCCCCCCCGCGCTAAGCACGCACCTGCCCACAATTCCGGTTCCAGACCATGCCCGAACTTCTGCTCGAACTCTTCTCCGAGGAAATCCCCGCCCGCTTCCAGCGCCGCGCGGCCGAGGACCTCAGGAAAGCCGTCACCAATGCGCTGGTGGATGCGGGCCTGGTCTATGAAGGCGCCAAGTCCTTCGTGACGCCGCGTCGCCTGACGCTGGCCGTTTCGGGGCTGCCGGCCCGCTCGCCCGATACGCGCGAGGAAAAGAAGGGCCCCAAGGTCGGCGCGCCGCAGCCGGCCATCGACGGCTTCCTGCGCTCGGCCGGGCTGAGCTCGCTCGACCAGGCCAAGGTGGAAAGCGACCCCAAGAAGGGCGACTTCTATGTGGCGCTGATCGACAAGCCGGGCGCCGATGCGGTCGACCTGCTGTCGACGATCCTGCCCAAGGTCATGACGGATTTCGGCTGGGCCAAGTCGATGCGCTGGGGCTCGGGAAGCTTCAATTGGGTGCGGCCGCTGCGCGCCATCACCGCCACTTTCGGCACCGAGAATGACGAGCCGGTCGTCGTGCCCTTCGCTGTGGCAGGGCTCCAGTCGGGCCAGACCACGTTCGGGCACCGGTTCCTGTCGCCCGACGCCATTCGCGTCAAGCGCCTCGATGACTACCAGGTGGCGCTGGAGCGCGCCAAGGTCGTGCTCGACATCGATCGCCGCAAGGACATCATCCGCACCGATGCCGACAACCTCGCCTTCGCCCAGGGGCTGACCGTCATCCATGACGAAGGCCTCCTCGAAGAGGTGGCGGGCCTCGTCGAATGGCCCAATGTGATGATGGGATCGTTCGATCCGGAGTTCCTGAAGCTTCCGGAAGAAGTCATCATCGCCACCATTCGCGCCAACCAGAAATGCTTCTGCCTGCGCGATGCCTCGGGCAAGCTGGCGCCCAATTTCATCATCACCAGCAACACCATTCCCGCCGATGGCGGCGCGGTGGTGATTGCGGGCAATGAGCGCGTCATCCGTGCCCGCCTCTCGGACGCCGCCTTCTTCTATCAGGGCGACCTCGCCATTCCGCTCGAGCATGGCCTGCCCAAGCTCGAAGACATGGTGTTCCACGCCAAGCTGGGCAGCCAGTTCGCCATGGTGGAGCGCCTCGTGCACCTGGCCGGCGAGATTGCGCCCAAGGTCGGCGCCGATGTGGAACTGACCAAGCGCGCGGCGATGCTCGCCAAGGCTGATCTCGTGACCGGCATGGTCGGCGAATTCCCTGAACTGCAGGGTCTCATGGGGCGCTATTACGCGACCGCCCAGAACGAACCGGCTGCCATCGCGACCGCGCTCGAAATGCATTACAAGCCGCTCGGGCCCTCCGACCGCGTGCCGACCGAGCCGGTCTCCATCGCCGTCGCGCTGGCCGACAAGCTCAACATGCTCTCCGGCTTCTGGTCGATCGACGAAAAACCCACCGGCTCGCGCGATCCCTTCGCGCTGCGTCGCGCGGCGCTGGGCGTGATCCGCATCATCACCGAGAACAACCTGAAGTTCCCGCTCGATGTGGAGCCGGACCTGCTGGCCTTCTTCCATGATCGCCTCAAGGTCACGCTGCGCGATGCCGGCGCCCGGCACGACCTCGTCGATGCGGTCATTTCCGCCGATAGCGACGACATTCTGCAGATCACCCAGCGGGCCGAGGCCCTCTCGACCCTGCTCGCCACCGACGACGGTGCCAACCTGCTGGCCGGCTACAAGCGTGCCGCCAATATCCTGGCTGCCGAGGAAAAGAAGGACGGCAAGGCCTATGCCGGCCTAGTGGATCAAGCGGCACTGAAGCTGCCCGAGGAAACCGCGCTGGCCTTTGCCGTTGACGGTGTCCATGCCGCCGTGGCGGCTCACGTGGGCAGGGACGACTACAAGGGCGCCATGGCCGAACTGGCCACGCTCCGCGCTCCGGTCGATGCCTTCTTCGAAGCGGTTCTGGTCAACGACGCCGATCCGGGTGTCCGCGCCAATCGCCTTAACCTCTTGGCGCGCCTGCGCGACACCATGCACCTGGTGGCCGATTTCGGGAAGGTAGCCGGCTGACCGTCAGACGGGTGGCGTCAGTCCCGCCGCCCGCTTCGGCTTGAACGGGGCCATGCCTTCGCGGGCCAGCTCGTCGGCACGTTCATTGAGTTCGTCGCCGGCGTGGCCCTTGACCCAGTGCCACTTGATTTCGTGCCGCTTCGTGGCCGCGTCGAGCGCCTGCCACAGCTCGACATTCTTGACCGGTTTCTTGTCGGCGGTGCGCCAGCCATTGCGCTTCCAGCCATGGATCCAGCTCTGGACCCCGTTCTTCACATATTGGCTGTCGGTGTGCAGGTCGACCGTGCAGGGACGGGTAAGGGCATTGAGCGCCTCGATCGCGGCGGTCAGCTCCATCTTGTTATTGGTGGTCAGCGCCTCGCCGCCCTTCAATTCCTTGCGGTGCGGGCCGAATTGCAGGATCGCCCCCCAGCCACCCGGACCGGGATTGCCCGAACAGGCGCCGTCGGTATGGATGATGACGCTATCAGCCATGGGAAGCCTCCGGATTTGCGATTGCATTATCCGTGGCAGGGTAGGACCGAGGATTACGCTCCCAGTCTTCCCGGGTCAGCACGAAGAACTGATGCGGCATGTCGGCAACGATGCCTGCATAAGTCCGTCTCATGCCGATCTTTTCGAGCACTCGCAGGGAGGCGGCGTTTTCGACATGAGCAAAGCCGATGAACTGGTCTTCAGGGCGCGTGCCAAAAAACCAGTCCCTCAGGCCACTTGCGATCTCGCTGGCATAGCCCTGTCCCCAATGTTCGGGCGCCAGCGAGTATCCGATCTCCAGTTCGCCGCCATAGGGTGAAAACCCCGCGCGTCCGACAAATGCGCCATCGGCCTTGCGCGCAATCCAGTACTTGCCGACGCCGTGGGTGGCTTGTTCCGCGATCCAGCCGGCGACACGTTCCTCGGCCTTTGCCCGGTCATAGACACGGCCCTGGCTATCCAGATAGCGCGCCACCAAGGGGTTTGCATGCATGGCAAGAAGGGGTTCGACTGAGCTCTCGTCCCATTGCCTGAGGCGCAGCCGTTCGGTTTCGAGCTGATGCAGGGGCGTCATCGGCCCGATGCCACTTCCAGGTTGCGCAGCACGCGGGGAATGTTGAAGGCGATATTCTCTTCGGCTGTGGTCTTGGTCTCGACCTTCACGTCATAGCGCGCGGCAAAGGCGTCGATGACTTCCTCGACGAGGCTCTCGGGCGCCGAGGCACCGGCGCTGACGCCGAGGGTCTTGATATCCCCATAGACCGACCAGTCGATCTCGCTGGCGCGGTCGACCAGGGTCGCGATCCTGCAGCCGTTGCGCAGGGCGACTTCCACCAGGCGCTGCGAGTTGGACGAGTGGGGCGAACCCACCACGATCATGGCATCCACCAGCGGCGCTACGGCCTTGATCGCTTCCTGCCGATTGGTGGTGGCGTAGCAGATGTCTTCCTTGTGCGGCCCGTTGATGGCGGGAAAGCGCGCCCGCAGGGCGGCGACGATCTCCCGCGTGTCATCGACCGAAAGGGTCGTCTGGGTCACGAAGGCAAGCGTTTCGGGGCTTTTTGGGGTGAAGGCATTGGCATCCTCCACCGTCTCGATCAGCGTGACCGCGCCGGCGGGGAGCTGGCCCATCGTGCCGATGACCTCGGGGTGGCCGGCATGGCCGATCAGCACGATTTCGTGCCCTTCCTCGAAATGGCGCGAGGCTTCCACATGCACCTTGCTCACCAGCGGGCAGGTCGCGTCGAGGAAGAACATGTTGCGCGATTTCGCATCGGCCGGCACGCTCTTGGGTACGCCATGAGCCGAGAAGACGACAGGCGCCTCCGTCTCGGGGATCTCGTCCAGTTCCTCGACAAACACCGCGCCCTTGGCCTTGAGGCCTTCCACCACATATTTGTTGTGCACGATGGCGTGGCGCACATAGACCGGTGCCCCATATTTTTCGAGCGCCAGCTCCACGATCTGGATGGCGCGGTCCACGCCGGCGCAAAATCCGCGCGGGGCGCAGAGCAGAATGTCGAGGTGCGGCCTTTTTTCCATGGCAGGAGAGATGCTTTCGCAGCCCCGGCAAGTCAAGTGCTGTTGCAGCCGGGGCAGGGCATGGGCAATATGCAGCTCTTAGTATGACCAGGACGGTTCCAGGTGAGTTTGGCGCAGGAAATGTTTGCGATTGCCCCAGCGACGGGGAAGGCGAACCTGAGCGCTGGCCAACTCAAGCTGCTCACGGGCAAGTCCCGCTGGATATTCCGGGTGGGCGAGGCCGGTTTTCCCACCGTGCCCACCATCGCCATCACCCGGGCGGCCTGGGAAGAATTGCAGGCCGAACGCACAAGGCGCGACTCTCGCCTGCGCACGCACTGGGTAGCCTGCCTCTTCAAGCTCGTCGCCAAGGACAGTGCGCCGCCGCAGCTGGTGGTGCGCACCTCGGCCTCGACCCACAATAGCGGCCTGGCTCCGGCGCGTCTCGGCATTGCCGCGCCCACGGCGCCAGAAGATTCGGTGGACCCGGCCAAGCCTTTGGCCAAGGCGATCAAGCAGGCCTTTGAGAGCTATGGCTTCCACGGCCGCGGCTGGACGGCGCCGCGCCACGATGACGACCGGGCCCGCCAGATCGTGCTGGTCCAGGCCGTGGCCGAGGGTGAAATCGAACAGTTCCTCACCCGCAATGCCACGACCGGCGCCATGGGGCCCGCGCCGCTCAATGGCGGTCCCTTGCCACGCCTGCCCGAGGACGTGAACGCGCTGGTCGAATTGCTCGATGCCAAGGCCGGACGACATATGGCGTGCCTGGTGGCGATCAATCGGGGCAAGGTGACTTTCCTGTCGGCGCGGCCGGTTCAGGCCAGCGCCGGGGCCGAGCTCGAGGCTGCCGTCGATCGTGTGGAACGCAAGGTCTGGACACCGCATAGTGCGGTGACGCGTGTGGATGCCAGCCGCCTGGCTCTGATGCTGCATCCGCGGCTGAAATCGCCCGAGGAAGTGACCCCCATTGCCATGGGGCTGGGTGTCTCACCGGGGGCCGCCAGCGGCATTATCACCTTCAACCCGGATGATGCGGCGCGCCTCAGGGCCCGCGGCAAGCACTGCATCCTCGTTGTCAACGAAACCGGCCCGGCCGATATCGAGGGCATGAAGGCCGCCACCGGCATCCTCACCGCGCGCGGCGGCATGTCGAGCCATGCCGGCGTCATTGCCCGCATCACCGGCAAGCCCTGCGTTGCCGGGGTGCGGAGCCTTTCTGTCGACACGCTCGAAATGGTCTGCCGCATCGGCGATCGTGAACTGCGCGCCGGTGACCGGCTGACCATCGACGGTACCGACGGCGCCGTCTACCTGGGGACGCTGCCGCTGGCGCAGCCCCAGATCGGCGGTGCCATCGGCAAGCTGCTCGGCTGGTCCGATGCCAGCCGGTCCATCGCCGTCCGCACCAATGTGGAAACCGTCGAGTCGGCGCGAACGGCCCTCAGCTTCGGGGCAGAGGGAATTGGTCTCGCCCGTTCGGAGCACATGTTCTTTTCGCCCGAGCGCATGGTGGCGCTGCGGCGCATGATCCTTTCCGAAGACGAGGATGCGCGCCTGCGGGCGCTGGCCGGCCTCGTCGATTTCCAAACCGGCGACTATTCGGCCTTGTTCTCGGCCATGCAGGGTCTGCCGGTGACGGTGCGGCTGTTCGATCCGCCGTTGCACGAATTTCTGCCTCGTTCGGACGAGGAGATAGAGGAAACGGCGGCTTCGCTGGGCGTCGCCGTGCGCGCGCTGCGGCTGAGACTTGAGCGGATTGCCGAAATAAACCCAATGCTCGGCCATCGCGGCGTGCGGCTGGCCATCACTTATCCCGAAATCCTGCAGATGCAGATGCAGGCCATCGTTGCGGGTGCGCGGGCGGCCAGCGAGACGCAGGAACAGCCTGTGGCCGTCGAAGTCATGGTGCCCTTCGTCTCCACGGCCACGGAAGTATCCTGGGTGCGGGAGCGGGCCCTGACCATTCTCGACAATGCCGGTCTCGGCCGGTCCGACCGCATCCGCTTTTCCTTCGGAACCATGATCGAGTTGCCGCGCGCCTGCCTGAGGGCCGGCGACATCGCCTCCATGGTCGACTTCATTTCCTTCGGCACCAATGACCTGACGCAGACGACCTTCGGCATTTCGCGCGATGACGCGCCGACCTTCCTTGCCGCCTATCAGCGCAAGGGCGTCTATGAGCGCGACCCCTTCGTCACCATCGACGAAAAAGGCGTGGGCGAAATGATCGCCATCGCCATCGCGCGAGGCAGGGCAGCCAACCCGCGCCTCAAGATCGGCATTTGCGGCGAGCATGCCGGTGACCCGACATCGCTGCAGTTCTTCGCGGGTCTTGGCATCGACTATGTCAGCTGCTCACCCTATCGTGTGCCGGTGGCCCGGCTGACCTTGGCCCAGTCTTCGACTTAAATAGCCACCAGCGCTACCTATATGGGTAGGGTCAGATATAAGAGCCCGCTGAGGGCCATGGTTCGGGAAGGGGCATTGCGTTCGTGAAAAGACTAGCTCTCGTCTTCGTATTGCCAATGCTGGTGGCGCCCGCCGCACCGGCCCTGGCCCAGTCCGGCGCGCAGTGTGCCGCCCTCGCGGATGATGCGGAACGGCTGGCCTGCTACGATGCCCTGTTTCGAAACCCGGCCGGGACGGATGCGTCACTAAGTGTAACTCTGGAATCCGAGCAGTTGATCCCCGCCCGCCCCAGCGGCCGGGCGCCCGCCACAATTACCGTGTCGTGCCAGGCCAGTATCCTGCAGGTCGCCTTCGGCTTTGCCGGCAATACCATGTCGGCTTTGGGTCGCGATACCGGCATCACCCTTCAATACGACCTCACTCGCCGCAGCAGCACTCTGCCGGTCAATTCTGACAATACCGCTGTGCTCATTGATAATACGCGAGACGCTCTCGCCTTTGTCGAAAGCCTGGCCGGCGTCACCAATCTGACCGTCCGGGTGACTCCGGCCAGCACACGCACGCTCTCGGTGCGGTTCCGCGTCGATGCCTTTGCCCAGGACGTGGCGCCCGTCATTGCGGCCTGCGTCCAATAGGCCTCACGGCACAATTTGACGCACTCAAGTGATGGAACCGCCCCATCCGCGCCACATCAGCGCCCTTTGCGCGCCCACAAGGCCATTTACCCAGCGCTAACCTTAATAACCGATCATCACGACCAGCGGCATTTGAGCGTCACATTTGCCGCGCGTAGTTCGTGTTGCGTAGCGTTGAGTAGATTTTATGGCACTTTCCCACCGGCCGGTGGCGCCGTCGCGCCCGGTCAGAGCGGTTAGCCGAGGCCTCGGCCTCGCCAGGACGCTGGCGATGACGATCATCGCTCCCCTTGCCTATATCGGCTTGTCCGGAGGCGCTTTTGGCCCCGGGTCCGCCCCGCTCGGCTCGGCAGGCCTGCCCGGCCCCACCCAACCAATGATCATCGCGCAGGCGAGCCTCAGCTTTTCCGGTGTCGATCCGGTGATTACCGGTTCGGTCGATCACATGTTTGAAAGTGCAAGTTTCACCGGGCCCAATCGCGCCGACAAGACCGATCGCGTCCGCCCGGCTTTGGACATGGCCGCCTTTACCAAGGGCTTCGAAGAGGCCCGGCTCAAGATTGCCGCGCTCCGCGCGCCGGCCGATCCGGCGGCTCTGGGCCAATCCAGCATTTCTGTCGCGCAGAACGAGGCAGCAGAAGAAGCCGGCCCGCGCATGTCCGTGGCCTCGCTTCATCCCGGCGCTGCGGCGGCGCTGGACGCCATTGCCGGCATTGCTCCAAAATCCGACGAGACGCTGAGCGGTGTCGCCCTGCCCGAAGCCGTTCCTGAACAACTGGCCTATGCCCGCGCCAACACGCCCGCCATCGGGAGCATGTCGAGCGGTGACGCCATGGAGGTTTCCGACAAGGAGCTGTGGTGCCTCGCCACCGCAATCTATTTCGAAGCCCGCGGCGAAGCCTATCGCGGCCAGGTGGCTGTGGCCCAGGTGGTCCTCAATCGCGTCAAGGATCACCGCTACCCGGACACCATTTGCGGCGTCGTGTTCCAGAACCAGAACCGCCGCAATGCCTGCCAGTTCTCATTTGCCTGCGACGGCATTCCCGAAACCGTCACGGAGCGCCGTCCTTGGGAGCAGGCCGAAGACATCGCCACCAAGGTGGCAAGCGGCGAGCTCTACCTGACCGAGGTGGGCGATGCGACCCACTACCACGCGACCTATGTACGGCCCGCCTGGGCACCGCGCATGACCAAGGTCACGCAGATCGGCCTGCATGTCTTCTACAAGTTCAAGCGTGGCTGGCTGTTCGGCTGATATCTATGCGCTGATGCATAACGCATCGGCAATTATCTGCAATTTTGTTTGGTCGAAATTCGTGGTCTTGCTGAGAGCATCGGCCACGGAGATCATCGATGACGGAACGCACCATCAGGTTCGGCAATGGGCTGACGCTGGCTTTGCTGATCACCATGGGGCTTCTGCCCTTGTTGCCCGCCGTGGGACGGATGGTCGTGCGCTTCGCCGATGTCGGTGCCCCGCCGGAGATGATCGCGGATACGTCCCGCTTCTTTGTCATGCCCGTGCCGGTCGTCGTCCATATTGTCAGCGCCTGCCTCTTCACCCTGATCGGAGCCCTGCAGTTTTCCAAGACCCTGCGACGCAGCCGCTGGCATAGGCTTTCGGGGCGCGTGCTGGTCATTGCCGGTATATTGGCTGCGGGGTCCGGCCTCTGGCTCACCAATTTCTACCCGCCCCTCGGCAATGAAGGACCGTTACTCTACGCCTTCCGGATGGCCGCTGGCCTTGGGATGCTCTGGTTCCTGGTGCAGGGATATCGGGCAGCGCGGCGCCGGCGCTTCGACGAACATCGGCCGCACATGATCAGGGCTTATGCGCTGGGGCTTGGCGCCAGCACGCAAATGCTGATCGGTATTCCGGTCCTGCTGTTGTTCGGCGAGCCGAGCCCGATCGTGGGCGACCTCATGCTGGGCGCCGGCTGGGTGATCAACCTTCTGGTGGCCCAATGGGCGCTGGCGCGCAGCCGCGGGACGGGCAGCCGCACCGTGGCCGTTGGCGCCTGATGGATCAGGGCAGTGTACGGCCGCTCAGGCGCAGGAAAGAATTGCCGGCGCGGCTCGTGAAACTGTACCAACTTCCATTGGTCCAGAAGCGGACCCAGTTGCGGCGGTCAGGCGTCACCTCGGTCACGTCGATGCCGGGATAGAGCACGTGTTTGGAGGTCAGGCCATCGGTCGAATAGGTGCCGGTGGCCGTAGTCGTGATGCTGACATAGGTCACCTTGCCGGCTTCTATCTTCTTGACTGTGCTCGAAGAAAGCGGGTCGGTTGAAACCCAGTCGGCATAGTCGACTTCGTAGTCTCGACCGTCGAATTTGACCAAGCGGCTGGTGTCGAAGCCGGCCGGCGCTTCGTCGGCGAAGGTATCGAGCACAAAGCCGGGGCCGATGGCGGCGAGCGCGGTGGCGCAGGCGGCGCCCAGGGTCATGCCAAGCAGGGTCTGGCGGGTCGGCAGGTTCATGGCGGTCACCCCGGTCTGTTCCAATTCGGCACATATGCCTTAACGGATTAGTAACCATTGGGTGCCGGCCGCGCACGGGCAATCTGGCGACAGGGTTAATCTTCACAGGGCGAAGTTCAGGCCGGGATCGTGGCGCTAATCGTCTCGAATGCCTCAATAAATCGCTCGTTGGCCTGTTGCGTGGGCCAGGGGCGGATCAGACGATCGAAGGCGTCGACATCGAAGGCCGATTGGCCGGGCTCGCCGAAAAGGCGCCGGGCTTCCACGGGATCGAACCCGGCCAGATGCGTGGCCTCGAAAAAGGCTGCCTCGCGGTCGGCCTTCTTGACCAGCTTGGTGAGCGGCGCGGGCATGGTCGCGGGGAGCGAAAACCTGAGGTAAATTGCTGACAACAAACGGTTTTCCACGTCCTTGTAGTTGCCGCCCATGGCCGCCTTGAAGGGCGAGATGATGTCGCCCATGACATATTCGGGCGCATCGTGCAGCAGCGCCTGCAGCAGCGCAACCGGCGTCGCCTCCTGGTTCGAGGCGCGGAACAGTTCCAGCACCAGAACCGAGTGCTGGGCGACGGAAAAGGGATAATCGCCAATGGTTTGGCCATTCCAGCGGGCGACGCGCGCCAGCCCGTGGGCGATGTCGGAAAGCTCCACATCGACGGGGGAGGGGTCGAGAATGTCGAGGCGGCGACCCGACAGCATGCGCTGCCAGGCTCGGGAACTTTGGCGGGACATCGGGCTCGAATTTGCTAGCGGACTGTTAGCACCAAGACTAGCAGATGGGCGCGATTCGAGAATGTCGCGTCACTCGTCTTCGGTGATGGTGTCGCCCAGCCGGTAATTGGCCCAGACCGGCAGGTCGATCTGCACCGGTTTGCCGCCGACCGTCACGTCTGCCGGATCGGTGATGCGGTCGAGGCGGACGATGGCGACGGCACGGCCGTCGACGACCTGACCCACCGTGCCGGCCTCTCGATCGCCGGCCATGACCGGGGTGCCGGCGGGAGCGTCGATCTCCGAGACAATGACCGGCCGGCGGCGGGCGGTGCCGCGATGCTTCATGCGCGAGACGACTTCCTGGCCGACATAGCAGCCCTTGGCGAAGTCGATGCCGTCGAGGATATCCATGCCGATGTCGTGGGCGAAGGCTTCGTTGGCGGGGAAGTCATTGCCCTGATGCGCAAGGCCCGCGTCGATGCGGTTCGATTGATAGAATGCGTCGTTCTGGACCCAGTGCCCGGTGGCCTCGACCGGTGCAATGACCCGCCAGCCGATATCAATCGGTCCCAGCCGGTCCGTATGGCGGATGCCCTTGGGCTCGACCTCCTGCGCAAAGCCGACGCGATGGGTCTCGCGCAGATCGTCGATCACGACCTGGGCCCGAAGGCGGTACATCTTCATGCGCTTCAAAAAATCGTCGGCGACCGACTGGTGGACGTCGAGCCACAATGCGTCTTCGGCATGGCCCGCCAGACCTTCGGCAAGGATCTTGCCCTGCGGCGACAGCAGGGCCCAGGCGGCCGCCGGTTCGCCATCGCCATTGCCGGCGCTGGGAATCTCCCCCGTCACCACGTCATTGAGCAAGCGATGGGCATCGGGCCCAGAGAATCGGAACAGGGCGCGATCGGCGCGGAGATGGATGGTCATGAGACTTGCCTCGTCGGACGCCCGTGCTAAACCGGCCAGGAACGATGACCAGCGGCGGGACCCGAGACATGGCGCAGTACGACACGATTTTCAAGAACGCCACCGTGGTCAATCAGGATGGCGAGGGGCTGGCCGATATTGCGGTGACGGCCGGCAAGATCGCGGCGCTTGGCACGATCGAGGGCAGCGCCGCTGAGGTCGTGGACTGCAAGGGTCTCCATATCCTGCCCGGCGTCATCGATACGCAGGTGCATTTCCGCGAGCCGGGCCTGACGCACAAGGAAGACCTGGAATCGGGCTCGCTCGGCGCGGTCATGGGCGGGGTGACGGGCGTCTTCGAAATGCCCAATACCAATCCGCTGACCACGACGCGCGAGACGTTCGAGGCCAAGATCGCCGCCGGTACCAATCGCATGCATTGCGACTTCGCCTTCTATATCGGCGGCACCCACGACAATGTGGACGAACTGCCGGTGCTGGAAAAGCTACCCGGCTGCGCGGGGGTAAAGGTGTTCATGGGCTCGTCCACGGGGTCGCTGCTGGTGCAGGACGATGCCGGTGTGGAAGCCATTCTGCGCGCAATCTCGCGCCGCGCCGCCTTCCACTCGGAAGACGAATATATGCTCGAGGAGCGCAAGCACCTGCGCGTGCCGGGCGATCCGTCGAGCCACCCGGTCTGGCGCTCGCCCGAAGTGGCGATGAGCTGCACGACGCGGCTCGTGAACCTCGCCCGCAAGACCGGCAAGCGCATCCATGTGCTGCATATCTCCACGAAAGAGGAGATCGTCTATCTCGCCGACCACAAGGACGTGGCCAGCGTCGAGGTGACGCCGCACCATCTGACGCTGGACGAGACCGCCTATACGCGGCTGGGCACCTATGCCCAGATGAACCCGCCCGTGCGCGACAAGGACCATCGCGAAGGCATCTGGAAGGGCGTCGCCAATGGCGTGGCCGATATCCTGGGCTCCGACCACGCGCCGCATACGCGCGAGGAGAAGGACCACCCCTACCCGCAAAGCCATTCGGGCATGACCGGGGTGCAGACGCTGGTGCCGACCATGCTCGACCACGTCAATGCAGGGCGGCTCTCGCTGCAGCGCTTCGTCGATATGACCAGCCACGGCCCCAACCGCCTCTTCGGCATTGCCGGCAAGGGCCGCATTGCCGTGGGCTACGACGCCGACCTCACCGTGGTCGACATGAAGCGCCGCGAAACCATCACCAATGAGTGGATCAGGAGCCGCGCCGGCTGGACGCCCTATGACGGCGTCGCGGTCACCGGCTGGCCGGTGGGCACCGTGGTGCGCGGCAACCGCGTGATGTGGCAGGGCGAACTGGTGACGCCGAACAAGGGCCAGCCGATGCGGTTTCTGGAGGCGCTAACCTGAGCTTATCGTGGGCTTGCGGTCCAGTCCTCGATCCGCAAGCCCGAGACCCTCGAGAATTCTGCGGTATTGTTGGTGATCAGAGGCAGGTCGCGAGCCTTGGCCTGCCCGGCAATGAGAATATCGTAAGGGCCAATCGGCATGCCGCGTCGTGCCAGGTCCGCCCGGACGTCCCCCGCGACGCGGGCATCCTCGCGGTCGATTTCGAGGATCGGCAGGTCGGTGAACAGCAGTCTCAGGGTTTCGAGGTTGAAGTCGACTTTCTGACTGCGATAGGCGCCGTAATAGAGCTCATGCGCGACGATGGACGACACGGCCAGCGAACCGGGGTCGGCGGCCTCGACGCGCTCCAAAAGCGCGTCGGAACGTCGCGAGACAAGCATGATGACCGCATTGGTGTCGAGCAGCCAAAGCGTCACGGAAAGGCCTGATGGAGTTCAGGACGATCCTGATCTTCAGGCTGCTGGCGGCCTTCGGGGAGAAAGTCAGGGCTGAAACCCCGGCCGATGGCGGCGCGTAGTGACGCCCAGCGCTTGCTGGCATCTTGTTTCGGACGCAGGATCACCGCGTCGCCCTCGCGCAGGATCTCCACTTCGTCGGCGTCGAAACGAAACTCCTTGGGCAGGCGAACAGCCTGCGAATTGCCGGATTTGAAGATTTTGGCGATCTGCGGCACGACAGTCTCCTGTATATACATCAAGTATATACGAGAGGGTGACGTGATTGCAAGGATTGACCCGCGCGCTAAGTCTGCATTCCTCTACACCCCCCGGATCGGCCCCGCATACCGCGCGACGATTTCGTCTGCCGTCAGCAGTTCGATGCCCGACGCAATTGCCTGGGCGACCAGCATGCGATCGAACGGGTCATTGTGGATCGGCGGGAGATCGGCGACGGCAGTGGCGTGCTCGCTGGTGATGGGCAGTTCCAGGTAGCCGTTATCGAGGAGGCCCCGGCGCAACAGGCGCGGGTCGAGCTGGAAATCGGCGCGGCCGAGGCCACGCTTGATGGCAACTTCCCAGAGGCTAGCGGCGCTGAAGACCGGCTCGGTGTCGGGTTGCTCCAGCAGAATGCGGACGGCCTCGGGCAGGCGATGCGGTTCTGCGGCCGCCCAGAGCAGAAGGTGTGTATCGAGCAGGACCTTCACGGGTCGAGGCCGAACATGTCTTCGATTTCGGCCTGTCCCATGCGGTCGAAGTCGTCGGGCACGGTAAACTGCCCGCTCATGAAGCCCAGGCGCGTCGGGGCCGCCGGCTGGTCGAGCGGCACCACCTTGACCAGTGGTTTGCCCGCCTTGGCAATGATGAAGGGCTCGCCCTTGGCGGCCTGATCGACAAGGCGCGACAAATGGGTCTTGGCATCGTGGATGTTTATCGTCCGAACCATAGAGTGGACACCTAAACTTAGTCCAATGAACTTAGTTTAGGTGAAGAACTGTTGCAAGTGTCGGGGTCATAGGTCATCGCGCCCTCGCCAGCCGTGCCGGTCATGCCTATCAAAATTCAAATTTGCTTGGCACGAGGGTGTGCGTTCAAGCGTCCCTAGCCAAGTGCCGGGCCACCGCTGAACTGGACGGCCACGAGGCCTCAATCCCCCGCGACAAAAGCCTGCCATTCGCCATCGGCGCCGATGTGGACGCGCCACCAGAACCAGCCGCCGAAGGCGGCCAGGTCGTCGAATTCTTCGGGGGTGACGAGGCGATAGGCGTCCACTGTCTGCTCGGGCGTCAGCTTTTCGAGATCGACGGCGGCCAGATACGGCCAGACATAGCTGGCCCTGCCATCCTCGAAGGTCTCCACGGCATAGGGCATTTCGAGCAGGTTGCGCAGGATGGCGAGGGTCGGCTGGCCTTCGGGATCATCGCTTTGTTCGCGTAGGTACGCGACCGCATCGTCCGGGCCGCCGAAACTCACCGTGGGCGGATATTCCTGTGCGTCCATGATGGGGCGAAGGTTTTCGATATCACCGCTGCGCGTCGCTGCGATCAGCGCCTCCCGCATGGCCCGCACGGGCTCGGGCAGGGCGCCGAGGTCATCGCTCACTACCACATTGGCATAGGGGTCGTAGTCTTCGTCCTGTGCCATGACCGGCGCGGCAATGCCGGCAAGAGCACAAAGGGCGGCAACTAGGCGCATGATCGATCCTCCAAGCGGGGGGATCATTGGATGCGCGCGCTCAACTGGCAAGGTCTATTGCAGGATGCGATCGAGATTGTATTCGCCATTGCGAATGCGCTCGGGGAGTTGTTCGACGAGGTCCGCGGTGGCTTCGTCGCCATGCATGCGCACGAAGGTGGCGAGGGCGGCGAACAGCGAGGCATGGGCAAGCGATGCCGGCTCCAACCCGTCTTCCTCGGCACTGTTCCAGGCTTCGGCCAGGTATTCGAGAGCGAGCTGGCGCTCCGACTGGCTGCGGTCGAACGGGCCGAGCCCTGAAGCGGGCGAGAAGATGGTCTTGGGCGTGCTCATGGATTCGGGAATAACACGGCCCCGCATCGCTGGGGTACAGGAAGTAAGTCGAAGGTTAACGGCGAGTGGGCAATTGCATGCTCCTGGCGGCCCAGCCTATTCGGCAAAGCGCGTATGGATGTCGCGTGCCAGCCGCTGCGCCTCGGTCAGCAGGCGAGCCAGCGCCTCCTGCGACGAGGGCGTACAGTGGCGATGGAAGCGCGCAAAGGCCGTGTAGCCGGTGTTGAAGGCGCCGGCGAGGCGCTGACGGCGATCCTCGTCGGGTTCGTCCAGGGCAATCAGCTCAGCCGCCTGGGCGCGCCAGTCCTCGTCCCCGGCATTGCAGAGCGGCTGCAGGAAGTAGAGGCTGCCCATGATCTCCGACAGCCGCTCCATCTGCCGCTGATAGAGCGGATCGACGGCGAGGGCCGGGGTGGCGAGGAGGAGGGCGAGGGAACACAGTATTGCTGCGAAGCGCACCTTGGACTTTGAGTGCGAGAGCACCCCCTCCCAACCTCCCCCGTCTAGGGGGAGGTGTGGCATCGCGTATGAACGACGAATCCGCCACGGCCACCAGTCCGGCACCCTCCCCTTGACGGGGAGGGTTGGGGAGGGGTGCTGACGCGCACGATGAAGCGAGAGTTCCAGAGGCATGGCTTGTCTTACCAGCTTTGGCCCAGGACCTTGAAGCATTCTCTGATCACGTCATCGAGCCTCGACGTGGTGCGCAGGGCAAGCAGCATGCCGGGATCGGCCCATTTGTGGTCGCTGATCTCGTCGGAGGGACGGACCTGGCCGACATAGTCGGTGGTGGTGAACACGGCGAGGCGGTAGCTGCCGTCGCGGCCCAGTTCCTGGGTCAGGGCGTGGCGCGGATTGCGGATGGTGAGGCCCAGTTCCTCCTGCACCTCGCGGATGGCGCATTGCTCGACGGTTTCGCCCGGCTCCATGCGGCCGCCGGGAAAGGTCCAGAGGTTCTGGTAGGGCGCATAGGCGCGCTTGATCAAGAGGATCTTGCCATGCTTGACGATGCCGACACTGGCGGCATTGGGAGCCTCTGTCATCTGGGGGGCGCATTCCGGCTGATTTGCGATTCGGGCCGGTAGAGACTACCTCTGAAGCGTAAAGGAGACACGCCCATGTGCGGTCGCTACGCCTCGACCCTGCCGCCCGAAATGATGGAAGAGCTGTTCAAGCTTCTGAACAGCGTGGACGTGGTGCCGCGCTACAATATCGCGCCGACCCAGCCCATTGTCGCCATCTGGGAGGCCGAGGGGCGGCGCGAGGCGCATTTCGCACGCTGGGGCTTTGTGCCCGGCTGGGTGAAGGACCCGCGCGAGTTTCCACTTCTCATCAACGCGCGGGCCGAGAGCATGGCCGAAAAGCCGGCCTTCCGCGACCGGGTCAAGCACGGACGCTGCATCGTGCCGGCCAGCGGCTACTACGAATGGCATACCGGGCCCGACAAGAAGAAGCAGCCCTATTACATCACCCGCGCCGATGGTCAGCCCATGGCGCTGGCCGGGCTCTATTCGACCTGGATGGGCCCCAATGGCGAGGAGGTGGATTCGGTGGCGACCATTACCGTGGCGGCCAATCCGCAGCTCTCGGTGATCCACGACCGCATGCCGGCCATCCTGATGGAGGAGGGCCAGTGGGACAATTGGCTCAATGTGCGAGAGATCAAGGGCCCGAAGGCGGCGCAGATGGCGCTGCCCCTCGAGGACGGAGTGCTGAAATTCCATCCGGTTTCGACCCGGGTCAATTCGGCTCGCGACGACGATCCGGGGCTGATGGAGCCGGTGGAGCTGGGGAAGCCGGAGCCGGTGGTGGTGAAACCCAAGCCGAAGAAGGTGGCGGGTGGCGGCGGGCAGATGGATTTGTTCTGACAGATCCCCCTCATCCGCCCTTCGGGCACCTTCTCCCACAAGGGGAGAAGGGGGCACCGGCGCGACGCGCCGACCGGCTTACTCCTCTCCCCTTGTGGGAGAGGGTGGATCGGCCGCAGGCCGAGATGGGTGAGGGGCTACATCACCTCGAAATAGCCCAGCGCGTCGCCGATGGCGTCTTCCTCGTAGTGAAGGTGGCTCAAGAGCACTTTCTCGAGCGCGCGATAGACGGTGACGGCGTCGTCGAAATTGCTTTGCCCCGGCGCATCGGCGAGCGCGATCAGCGCATCGATCAGGCGCTCGAGCAGCGTGTGGACCACGACATGCTCGGCCTGGAGGCGGTCGGCAATGGCCTTGAAGGCCGGGCCCTGCGCGGCGATGGTGGGGAAGACCGCCTGATCCTCAATGGAATGATGGCCATGGACGAACTGGCAATATTGCCCGCACAGCGTCCCGAAGCGGCGATAGTTGGAGACCATGACGAGATCGGCGGTCTCTGCCTTGACGTCTTCGGCGCTGGCCTGGCCTTCCGAGGCGCGCTCGATCAGGCGCCCCAGCACCTTCATATTGTCGCGCAAGTGGTCGTGAATCATTTTCAGGTGCTCGCCCGGCGCCTTTTGCGCTTCGGTCAGGCCGGGCAGGTCGGGGATGGCGGGACGCGTCGCGTCGTCGAGGAACTGGATGTCTTTGAGCAGCATGCGTTCACACTTGGGGTGCTCGACCCCATCCCGCAAGAACGCACACGGGAGTGACTGGGTCACATGCCGAGCATCTTCCCCGGATTGAGAATGCCGTTGGGGTCGAGCGCGGTCTTGATGGCCCGCATCATCTCGAGCGCCACGGGGTCCTTCACCTGCTTGAGCAGATCAACCTTCAATTGCCCGATGCCGTGTTCGGCCGAAACCGAACCGCCCAGTTTCAGCACCACCTCGTAGATGATTTCATGCAAGGCCTCGTCATACTGCGCCATGAAGGCCTTGGGGGCTGCCCCGACCGGCATGGAGAAATTGAAGTGGATATTGCCGTCGCCCATATGGCCGAAGGGTACGGGGCGAATGCCGGGCACAAGCCGTTCGGCGGCCGCAATGCCCCGCGCGATCAGCGCCGGTACGGCGGCGATGGGCACGGAGACGTCGTGCTTGACCGAGGCGCCTTCGCGGCTCTGGCACTCGCTCATCTGCTCGCGGAAGGCCCACATGCGGGCGCGGTCGGCAAGGGATTCGGCGACGGTCGCGTCCCCGATCAGCTCCTCCTCGAAGGCCGCTTCCAGCGCGGCCTGCAATGCGCCCGGTTCGGTGCCGGCCATGCGGGTCAACTCGATCAGTGCATACCAGGGCGAGGCGCTGGCGGTGGGATTGGCATCGAGCATGCCGTGGCGCAGCTGGATATCGAGGCCGATCTCGGGAATGAGTTCGAAGGCATTGAGGCGGCTGCCGGCGCGCTGGCGCATAAGCTGGAAGAGGTCGAGCGCGGTCTCCGGCGAGGCGACGTTGACGAGGGCGGTCTCGTAATCCTCGGGCAGGGGATAGAGTTTCAGGCTCGCCGCGGTGATGATGCCCAGAGTGCCCTCGGCGCCCACCAGCAGGTCCTTGAGGTCATAGCCGGTATTGTCCTTTTTGAGGGCATTGAGGCCGTTGTAGAGCCGGCCATCGGCCAGTACCGCCTCGACGCCCATGGTCAGCTCGCGGGCATTGCCATAGGCCAGCACATTGACGCCCCCGGCATTGGACGAGAGCACGCCACCGATGCGGGCCGATCCCTGCGAGGCCAGCCAGAGCGGGAACATGGCACCCTCGGCCTCGGCGGTCTTGTGGGCATTTTCGAGAATGACACCGGCTTCGGCAGTCATCACGCCGGCGGCTGTGTCTATGGCGCGGATGCGGTCGAGCTTTTGAAGGCTCAGAATGACTTCGGTGCCGTAGAGCGGCACCTGGGCGCCCACGAGACCGGTATTGCCGCCCTGCGGGATCACGCCGACGCGGTTCTGGTTGGCCCAGCGCAGCACGGCCTGCACGGCGGCGACGTCGGGCGGGGTGACCACGGCGGCGGCAGTCTGGTGGAAACGCTTGCGCGGTTCGTTGAGCCAGGCCCCCATCTTCGTCGCGTCGCTGACGACATTCTGGCTGCCCAGCAGGTCGGCGAGAGCGGCGGCAATTTGGGCGGCAGTCAGAGACATGGGTGAATTCCAAAACAGATGAGCCATGAAGGCGTTGCGCTTGTGCGCCCGGTCCACCATGTGCCACAAGCGGAGCGTTGACTCCAGATTTGCGAAGGCCGCGCCTTGCCGGCGCGGATATGTCCATGACTGCCCCCGACTGGCCAGACTTCTATTTCGCGCGCCACGGTGAAACCGACTGGAACCGCGAGCAGCGCTATCAGGGCAGCAAGGACATTCCGCTCAACCGCACCGGGCAGCTGCAGGCAGATGCCAATGGCGTGCTGCTGCGGCAAATGCTGGAGCGCGACAGTGTCGATCCCGCCTCGCTCAACTGGTTCGCCTCGCCCTTGAGCCGCGCCAGCGAAACCATGGCGCGCATGCGCGCTGCCTTCGATGTCGAACTGCCGCCCGTCATCCACGACCATCGCCTGATCGAGATTTCCTTCGGCCAGTTCGAGGGGCGCCTGCATGCGGAAATCGCCCGCGAACAGGCTGCCCTGGCGCCGGGCGAGCGCGACGAGAGCTATTGGAATTTCAGGCCCCAGGACGGGGAAAACTATGACGACGTGGCAGGGCGCCTGCTCGACTTCGCCGAGACGCTGACCCACCACGCTGTCGTCGTCGCCCATGGCGGCGTGCTGCGCGTGCTCTGGCACCTGGTCGAAGGCAAGCCGCGCAAGCATGTGATGAACTGGCATCCGCCGCAGGGCGCCATCGCCCACTTCACCGGCGGTCGCATGGTTCTGCACTCGGCCGAGAACACCTGGGGCACCCGGGTTGATTGACCTAAGGCGCTCGCCTGCCTAGAACGCTGGCAAGCCAAGGGACCGCGCCATGTCTTTCAATACGTTCGGGCATCTTTTCCGTTTCACCACCTGGGGCGAAAGCCACGGTCCGGCGCTCGGCGTCGTGGTCGATGGGTGCCCGCCGGGACTGACGCTGACACCTGAAATGATCCAGCGCGACCTCGACCGCCGCAAGCCAGGCCAGTCCAAATATACCACGCAGCGCCGCGAGGCCGACGAGGTGAAGATCCTCTCGGGCGTGTTCGAGGATGAGCGGACGGACGGGCCGCGCACCACCGGCACGCCGATTTCGCTCTTGATCGAGAATACCGACCAGCGCTCCAAGGATTATGGTGATATCCGCGACAAGTATCGTCCGGGCCATGCCGACTATACCTATGACCAGAAATACGGCATTCGCGACTATCGCGGCGGCGGGCGCACCTCGGCGCGCGAAACGGCAGCGCGTGTCGCCGCTGGCGCCGTGGCGCGGCAGGTGCTGGCGGGCGTGACCATCCGCGCCAGCCTCGTGCAGATGGGGCCGCACAGAATAGATTATGCCAACTTCGACTGGGAGCAGGTGGACCAGAATCCGCTGTTCTGCGCCGATGCCAAGGCGGCCGAACTCTGGGCCGATTATCTCGATGGGTTGCGCAAGGACGGCAATTCGGTGGGCGCTGTGATCGAAGTGGTCGCCGAAGGCGTGCCGGCCGGCTGGGGCGCGCCGATCTATGGCAAACTGAGTGCCGACCTTGCCTCGGCCATGATGAGCATCAATGCGGTCAAGGCGGTGGAAATCGGCGCCGGGTTCGAGGCCGCGAGCCTGACGGGTGTCGAGAATGCCGACCAGATGCGGGCAGGCGAGGCAAGGCCCTACTTTCTCTCCAATCATGCCGGCGGCATCCTGGGGGGCGTCTCCAATGGCGATCCCATCGTCTGCCGCTTTGCCGTCAAACCGACCTCCTCGATTCTGACGCCACGCCAGACGGTGACCACGGCAAACGAGGATACCGACATCGTGACCAAGGGCCGCCACGACCCCTGCGTCGGCATCCGCGCCGTCCCGGTGGGCGAAGCCATGATGGCCCTGGTGCTGGCCGACCACATGCTGCGGCATCGCGGGCAGACGGGACGTGAAGGGGCGGTGGGGTTCCAAAGGAATTGAGGGCCGAGCGGCCGTTGACAAGTCGAGCGCTAAGGAACATATAGGGAACAAACTTAAGAAGGATATCTTCTATGCGCCGAGATACACGCGTTAGCCGCAAGTTCGATGCATTCGATGACCAAGGCAATCGATACGCAATCGTCGAATACCAAGAGCTTATCGAATCGCAGGCCCTAGGTCGCCCTCCAGAGTGGATCAAGGGGATGAAGCGTCTGGAGCTTGATGATGGCTCGCCGGTGAATTTCAAAGATGAGAATACCTTCGAAATTGTCATGTCCGGCGTAACAGTGCGCGTGCCAAAGTAGTTGCTGTACACGAGGTGGGCCTAGCCGAAGGCCCCTTTCCCTTCTCCCCCTGCGGGAGAAGGTGCCCGAAGGGCGGATGAGGGGCTTATGTCCGCGCCGTACCGTGCCCGATGTTCATCGCCTCCCTCCCCTTGAGGGGGAGGGAATGAGGGTGGGGTGAGCAACGCATACCGACTTCTGAGTGAAGTCACCCCACCCAGCTTTGCTACGGTCCTGCGGACCGAGCGACGCTACCCTCCCCATCAAGGGGAGGGAGGGCGCCGGCGTTCAGGCGAGGCTGATGCGCGTCCCGAAAATCCCCCGCTTCACCTTCATCTGCCCCAGCCCTTCGAGATATTCCACATGCGCCATCATGGTCATGCGGGCGGCGAAGCGCACCCTGGTGGGCTGCGTGGGGTAGATCAAGTCGACGACTGCGCTGAGGGTGCGGGCGCCCTTGCGGACGGCGTCGAGCAGTTGCTCGTTTCTCATCTGCCTGTGCAGGTGGAGTGACGCGGCATGGGCGGGACCATCGGCGATTTCGTCGCCATGGGCGGGAAGGTAGCGCCGGTAGGGCAGGGCGATGAGCTTGTCAAGCGAGGCGAAGTAGTCGGCCATGGAGCCATCCGGCACGGAGACCAGGGTGGAGTTCCAGCCCATGACATGGTCTCCGGAGAAAAGGATATCCGTGCCGGCCACGCCGAAAGCGAGGTGATTGGCGCAGTGGCCGGGGGTCGCGTGAACGATGAGGTGCAGGTCGCCCGCCTCGATCTCTTCGCCGTCCGCCAAGGTGCGGTCGGGGACGAGGTCCCAGTCGCAAGAATTGCGGATCGGGTTGATCTCGAATCGGCGCAGCGGGCGCGAGAGGCGGTGCGGCCCGCCGAACCAGAGCGCAGCGCCGAGGCGTTGAGCGAGGGATTTCGCCGATGCGCTGTGGTCGCGATGGGTATGGGTGAGCAGGATTGCCGATACGGTCCGGCCGCCGATGGCGGCGATCAGGGCGGCCCCATGAGCGGGGTCTTCCGGACCCGGATCGAGCACCGCAACTCGGTCGTGGCCAAGGATAAATGTGTTGGTGCCGGTAAAGGTATAGGGCGAGGCGTTGGGCGCGGTGACACGCACAATGCCATCCGCAACGGCGACGGGGTGCCCAGTCTCAGGGTCGAAATCGGTCGTGAAGCGAAGGGGTGGAGCAGGGCTGGCCATTGCGCGTATGGTAACGAGAAAGTAAGAAGCGTGATATCCGGACCAGACCGCCCCGGGGAGGGGGTCGGTCCACATAACTTACGGAAGGTATGAAATGGCTGTGACTTTGACCACGCCCAACACGCTGCTCGGTGCATTCCAGCCCAAGAGCGACGTCGCCAAGCTGGCAACCAATGCCGCGATCGTGCTGCTGGGCACCATGCTGATCACCGTTGCCGCCAAGGTCAATGTTCCGGTCTGGCCGGTCCCGGTGACGCTGCAGAGCTTCGCCATCGCCGCGCTGGCCGCTGCCTTCGGCATGCGCATTGGCGTGGCGACCGTCGCCGCCTATCTCATCGAAGGCGCCATGGGCCTGCCGGTCTTCGCCACCGGCGGTGGCTTGGCCTATCTCGTCGGCCCGACCGGCGGCTTCCTCATCGGCTTCCTCGCCCAGGCCGCCATCATCGGCTACGCCGCCGACCGTGGTGCTTCGAGCCGCCCCTTCACCCTGTTCGGCGCCATGATTGTGGCCTCGGCCGTGCTCTATGCCTTCGGCTTTGCCTGGCTCGTGGCCATGGCCGGCCAAGCCGCCTGGGTCGACCAGACCAATGTCGTTGCCTCGGCTTTCGCCAAGGCCGTCCAGCCCTTCCTGATCTGGGACACGCTGAAGATGGCCTTTGCCGCCCTGACCGTGACCGGCCTCTGGGGCCTGTTCGGCGCGAAGCGCTAAGTCTTTCGGACTGTCACTATAAAGGGCCGGTGCTCAGCACCGGCCCTTTTGCTTGCCCGGCGGACCGCTGCGGCAGAAGGGGGGCGCGCCGGCGCGGCCAGTGCCCCACCCGCATTCGCCAGAACGGCTCAGTCAGCACCTGGATGGCGCTGAAATGCATCGTGATATTATCAAGCCGAGTGCGCCTGCGCAGATCTCAGGCCACGCAGAAATGCTGCCGCATGGCGCGACGTTTGCCGCAGGCAATGCTGGCACTTCGCTTATGTCCTTTGGCACCTTCATATCCAAAAACAGTTTGACGCATAATATTATCTGATATTTATTAGCATGGAGAGGTAGACGCGGCGGCCCAGGGCCGAACCGTGGAGGACGAAGTGCAAGCCGATACTATGGGAGAGGACCCGTCCGCGCGTCGCGGTGCGGATCGAGAGCGCTTGACCGGATTGTCGCTGGCGCTGCGGCTGCTGAGCGCTGGTCCGGTGGTCATCCTGATCGTGCTGGTCGTGATCCTCAGCCTTGTGGTTCCCAACTTCTTCACCCCGCGCAACATCTCCAACATCCTGGCGCAGATCGCCGTGATTGCCGTGGTGGCGCTGGGCCAGCACCTGGTGATCCTGACGCGCGGCATTGACCTGTCGGTCGGTTCCAACCTGGCCCTGGCTACCGTGTTGGGTGCCCTGATGTTCCGCATCAACGACAACGCTGTGGTGGTGATGGGAACCATGCTGCTGGCCGGGGCGGCGGTCGGCGCCGTCAATGGTCTGGCCTATGTCTATGGAAGGCTCCCGCATCCCTTCATCATCACGCTGGCCACGCTCTCGATCGCGCGCGGCCTGGCGCTTGAGCTGTCGATCGGCCACACCACCATGCGCGGCATGCCCGAGATGATCGCGGCCATTGGCGGTGGCACCAGCCTGGGGATTCCCAACTCGTTCTTCGTGGTCTTCGCCGTGGCCGCGCTGGTCTTCGTCATGGCCCGCTATGTCGTCTGGGGCCGCTGGATCTATGCCGTGGGCGGCCAACCCGAGGCGGCCCGGCGCATGGGCATTCCGGTCAACGGCGTCATTGTCTCCACCTATGTCATCGCGGGTCTCTGCTGCGGCGTCGGCGCCATCCTGCTGGCCGGTCGCACCGAGGCGGGTTCGCCGCTCTATGGCAACCTGCTCGAACTCGATACGATTGCGGCCGTCATCATCGGCGGCGCCAGTTTCCTGGGCGGACGCGGCCATATCGGCCATGCGCTGGTCGGCGCGGTGATGATCGGCGTCATCCGCAACGCGCTCAACCTGCTCAACGTCAACCTCTACTTCCAGCTCATCGCCATCGGCGTCATTATCGTGCTGGCGGTGGAATCCGACGTGCTGCGCAATCACCTGGAATCCCGCATGCGGGCCCGGCAGGCGGGAGCCCAGTCATGACCGCGCCCGTGCTCGAAGTGCGCGCGGCGCACAAGCGTTTCGGCGCCGTCCACGCCCTCAGGGGGGTTGGCCTCAAGGCCTGGCGCGGCGAGGTGCTGGCGCTGCTGGGCGACAATGGCGCGGGCAAATCGACGCTGATCAAATGCATCAGCGGTGTGCACGGGCTCGACGAGGGCGACATCCTGCTCGACGGCGAGAAGGTGACGCTGCATTCCCCCGCTGCGGCCCGCAGCGCCGGGGTGGAAACGGTCTACCAGGACCTGGCGCTGTTCGACAATCTGACCCCGGCCGAGAATTTCTACTGCGGCCGGGAGCTGTCCTTTCCGCGCTGGCTGCCGCGCGGCATGCGCTTCCTCGCCACCGGGCAGATGGATCGCGAGGCCGCTTCCGTCATCGACCGGCTCAAGGTCAAGCTGCCCAAATTCGATGCGCCGGTGGCGCTGATGTCGGGCGGCCAGCGGCAGGCGATTGCGGTGGCGCGGGCCACGGTCTTTGCCCGCAAGGTGGTCATCCTCGACGAGCCCACGGCGGCCCTCGGGCTGCGAGAAAGCCGCAAGGTGCTGGACCTGATCGCCCAGCTCCGCGACGAGGGCAATGCGGTGATCCTGATCACCCACAACATGGAACATGTCATCGAACTGGCCGACCGCGCCGTGGTGCTGCGGCAGGGCCAGAAGGTGGGCGAGATCGAGCAGCCAGACCGGTCGAACCAGCAGCATCTGGTCTCGATGATCATCGGCGCCGAATGAGAGCTTGCCGCCGGGCAACCGGTGGTGACGAACGGCCGGCCCAAGGCCTGCCACCACAAGGGAGGATACCTATGAACCTGTTCCGAATACTGGGAGGGCTGGCGCTCGCTGCGTCCATCGCCTCTCCCACAATGGCGGCAGATGTGAAACTTGGTTTCATTACCAAGTTCCCGGTGCCGTTCTTCGCCACCATGGAAAATGCGGCCAAGGCCTATGCCGAGGCCAATCCGGGCGTCGAGATCATCTATGGCCAGGGGGCGTCGGCGACCGATATCGAGGGGCAGATTGCCCTCATCGAATCCATGGTCACCCAGGGCGTGCAGGGTATCGCCATTACCCCGGTCGACCCGACAGTTGCTGCGGCGCTCGACAAGGCCGTCGAGGCCGGGGTCAAGGTGGTGCTGATGGACAATTCCATCCCCGACTGGACCAATGCCACGGCGCTTGCGACCACCGACAACTACGCCGCCGGCGTGATTGCCGGGCAGTATCTGAAATCGGTGCTGGTTGCAGGCGACACGCTGGGCATCCTGGAAGGCGTGCCGGGCGTGCCTGCCCTTGATGATCGCGTCAATGGCATGCTCGAAGGGCTCGACGGACTTGCGGTGGAAATCGTCGGTCGCAATGGCACCAACTGCACCGAGGAGCTTGGCATCTCGGTGGCGGAAGACCTGCTGACCGCCAATCCGGGCCTCAAGGCCATCTATGCGGCCTGTGGCCCGCCGGCCGTTGGTGCCGCCCAGGCTATCCAGAATGCCGGCATTGCCAATGACGACATCGTGCTGGTGGGCTTTGACGCCTGTTGCGGCGAACTCGAAAAGATTGCTTCGGGCCAGGAAGATGCCACCGTGGCGCAGTTCCCCGCCAAGATGGCCGAACTGGGCGTCGATGCCTTGGTCAAGGCGATCAATGGCGAGACCGTCCCGGCGCTGATCGACTCCGGTGCCGCGCTGGTCACCGCCGAGAATGCCAGCGAGTTCGAATAGTGCAAATGCTGGCCGGCGCTGCGGCGCCGGCCTTTCTTGCCCCGGTGAGGCCAGGACCAAATGGACGCGACAGCCGCAGTCTCGGCGGCAGTGATCGCTAGGCCATGGTCGGCATCTGGAACTCAGCCCCGTCCTTGATGCCTGACGGCCAGCGGGCCGTCACCGTCTTGGTCCGGGTCCAGAATTTGATCGCGTCGGTGCCGTGCTGGTTGAGGTCGCCAAAGGCGCTGGCCTTCCACCCGCCAAAGCTGTGATAGGCCAGAGGCACGGGCACCGGGACGTTGATGCCCACCATGCCGACATTGACCCGCGCCGCGAAATCGCGCGCTGCATCGCCATCGCGGGTGAAGATGGCGGTGCCATTGCCATAGAGATTGTCCATGGTCAGCTTCAGCGCTTCTTCATAGGTCTTGCTGCGCACCACCGACAGCACCGGCCCAAAGATCTCTTCCTTGTAGATGTCCATGTCGGGGGTGACGTGGTCAAAGAGGCTTGGCCCGACGAAATAGCCGTTCTCATAGCCCTGCAGGCTGAAGCCGCGGCCATCCACCGCCAGGGTCGCGCCTTGGGCAATGCCGGATTCAACCAGCGCGGCGATGCGCTCCTGGCTGGCCTTGGTGATCACCGGCCCCATTTCCGATGCCTTGTCGGTGGCCGGACCGACCTTGAGCTTTTCGATGCGAGGCTTCAGCGCCGCCACGATCCGGTCGGCCGTTTCCGCGCCAACCGGCACCGCCACCGACACCGCCATGCAACGCTCGCCGGCCGAGCCGTAGCCGGCGCCCATCAGCGCATCGGCGGCCTTGTCCATGTCGGCATCGGGCATGATGATCATGTGGTTTTTGGCGCCGCCAAAGGCCTGCACGCGCTTGCCCTCGCTGGCTGCCGTCGCATAGACGTAGCGGGCAATCGGGGTGGAGCCGACAAAGCTCACCGCGCCAATCTGGTCATGGTGCAGGATGCCGTCGACCACCGCCTTGCCACCCTGTACGACGTTGAGAATGCCCTTGGGCAGGCCTGCTTGGATGGCGAGTTGCGCCAGCCGCACCGGCACGGATGGATCACGTTCCGACGGCTTCAGGATGAAGGCATTGCCCGCCGCGATGGCCGGCGACAGCATCCAGAGCGGAATCATGGCCGGGAAGTTGAACGGGGTGATGCCCGCCCCGATGCCCACCGGCTGGCGCATCGAATACATGTCGATGCCAGGCCCGGCCCCGTCGGTGAACTCGCCCTTGAGCAGGTGCGGCGCCCCGGCGACGAATTCGGCGACTTCCAGCCCGCGCAGGATATCGCCCTTGCTGTCTTCCACCGTCTTGCCGTGTTCGGCGCTCAGCAGCTCGGCCAGTTCGTCCATGTGCTGGTTGATCAGCGCAACGAAGTTGAAGAACACACGGGCCCGGCGCTGCGGATTGGTGGCGGCCCACTTCGGCTGGGCGGCGGCGGCCGAGGCTACGGCGGCATTGAGGTCCGCTTCGGTCGCCAGCGCGACGCGCGCCTGGACCTCGCCGGTTGCCGGGTTGAAGACGTCCTGGAATTCGGCGCTGTTGCCCGTGGTTTCGACGCCGTTGATGAAGTGGCCGATGGTCCGCATGCTGTTTCTCCTCTAGATGCAGCTTCATCGCACTTCAAAATTTGTGCTACAACGCGATAGTTTCGGCATCCGTTGTGCAAAAAATGAAGCCCATGAACTGGGATGACATCCGTATCTTTCTGCAAGTCGCGCGGCAGGGCCAGATTCTCGGGGCCGCCAAAAGCCTCGGCCTCAACCACGCAACCGTGGCGCGCCGCCTGACTGCGCTCGAAGAGTCCATGGGCAGCAAACTGGTCAGCCGGCGCACCAATGGCACCGAGTTGACGCTCGCCGGTCAGCGCCTGCTTGCCCATGCCGAAGCGATGGAGGCGGCAACCCTGTCCGCCCGTGAGGCATCCCAGGTCGACAGCGAGATCGCCGGAACGGTGCGCATCGGGGCGCCGGACGGCTTTGGGGTAGGGTTCCTCGCCGGACGCCTTGCCGAACTGGCCGATCGCCACCCTGGCTTGCGGCTGGAACTGGTGCCGGTGCCGCGCGCCTTCTCGCTCTCACGCCGCGAGGCCGATATTGCGGTGACGCTGGAGCGGCCCCAGCAGGGGCGCCTGGTGTCGCGAAAACTGGTGGACTATCGGCTGGGTCTTTTCGCCTCAAGGAGCTACCTCACCCGGCATGGCATGCCGGAAAGCCTCGAAGCGCTGGAGGCCCACCGTCTGGTTGGTTATGTGGACGACCTCATCTACTCGGCGTCGCTGGACTATACCGATGCCTACCTGCGCAACTGGCGCTCGAGCCTGGCCGTCTCCTCGGCTCTGGGCCAGATCGAGGCGGTGCGGGCCGGGGCGGGCATTGGAATCCTGCACTACTTCATGGCGCAGCGCGACGACGAACTCGTTCCTGTTATGCCCCAGCACCTGCTCAGCCGCAGCTACTGGACCGTGATGCACGAAGATCTCCGCAAGATCCGCCGCATTGCCATGGTTGCGAGTTTCCTCGCCGAGATTGTTCAGCGCGACGGCGCTGTTTTCTAGCGCCTCCCACCATCCTCACTCACCAGGGAACGAGGCTCGCCGCGCATCGCGCTGCCGAGGGCTGCGGTTTTCTGTCCGCAATCGCGTGAAATAAATTCCAGTCATCGAATTTTTGTGCAAGTCTATTGACGACGATGTTGGGCTGGTCTAATCAAGTCCGCGTTGCAAGAAAATTCGCAACACGGGATTTGTTGCACGACCGGGAGAGTCGGGCAGACGCGATCTCGAATGATCGGAGGAGACATTATGACGAAGCTTTACAAGGCCGGCGCACTCGCCGTGCTGACCGGCAGCATCGCGATCGCCGGCATTCTTCCCACCCAGGCGCAGAGCCAGTTCCAGTGCGAACCGGGCGAAACCTACGTCATGAACGTGATGGTTTCGGCGCATCCCTATTGGGTCCCCGTGTACCAGGGCTTCAAGCAGGCCGCCGAGGCCATGGGCTGCGAGACCGTGTTTTCGGGCACGCCGGACTACGACATCGCCAAGCAGATCGCGTCCTTCGAGCAGGACCTGATCAAGAAGCCGGCCGGCATCCTGCTCCATCCCATGCAGTCCGACCCCTTCATCGAGCCGATCAACCGCGCGATTGAAGGCGGCGTCCAGGTTGCCACCTTCGCGGCAGACTCGCCCAATTCCAATCGTACCGGCTACGTGACCTCCGACAACCTGGCCGAAGCCAAGTTTGCTGCAGAGGAAATCGTCAAGCAGGTTGGCGAGGCCGGCCAGTATGCCGTGCTGGAAAATCCGGGCCAGAGCAACCATGACCTGCGCGTCACGGCGCTGATCGACTATATGGAAGCCAACTATCCGAACATGGAACTGGTCGGGCGCCAGGCAACCAACCAGGATAGCAATGCCGCCTATCGCGCAACCGCTTCGATCCTGCAGGCCAATCCCGAGCTGGACGCCATGTGGATCCCCGAAGCCGGTTCGGCTGAAGGCGCCGTCGCCGCCGTGCTCGAAGCCAATGCCGACGTGCTCATCATGCATGCCGACGTGACCCCGACCACGCTCGAACACATCAAGGCCGGCAATATCCACATGTCCCTCAACCCCAACCAGGGCATGCAGGGCTTCATGGGCTTCTTGGTGACGTTCATGGCCGCCCACCCGGACATGTTCGACCCCTTCAACGACTACAAGGTTTCCGGCTACAACCCGATGCAGGTTCCCTTCGTGGATAATGGCTTTGCCGTAATCACCAAGGACAATGCCGACTCCTTCGACCTCAACGTCTACATGGAAGGCCGCGACCCCAACTAACGCTTCGGCTTTCTGACGAACCACCTGCGCCGTGACCCGGTCCCGGCGCAGGTCCCCGAGCAAGCGAGTAGCCAAGATGTCCGAAGTCATTCTGAGGGTCAGCAAGCTGAGCAAGGCCTTCGGCTCGATCCAGGCCCTGCGCGATGTCAGCTTCGAGCTGCGACGCGGCGAAATCCATGCCCTGGCCGGCGAGAACGGCGCGGGCAAGTCCACGATGATGAACATCATCAATGGCATCCTGCAGCCCGATGCGGGGGAAATCACGCTGGACGGGCAAGCCGTGCGCATCGCCTCGCCATCGGCCGCCCAGAAGCTGGGCATCGGCCAGGTGCACCAGGAAATCGCGCTTTGCCCGGATATTTCGGTGGCCGAGAACATCTTCATGGCCGCGACCAATGTCAGTCGCGCCCCCTTGGTCGACTATGCCGACCTCAAACGGCGCGCGGCACAGATCCTGTCCGAACTGGGCGATATCGATCCGTCCGTGCTCGTTGCCGACCTCTCCATTTCCCAGCAACAGCTGGTCGAGATCGCCAAGGCGCTGACGCTCGATTGCCGCGTCCTCATCCTCGATGAACCGACAGCCGCGCTGACCGAACGCGAAGCCCAGGCGCTCTTTGCCATCATGCATCGCCTCGCCGATCGCGGTATCGCCATCATCTATATTTCCCATCGCATGGCTGAGATTTTCGCCCATTGCGACCGCGTCTCGGTGTTCCGGGACGGCCAATATGTGGTGACCCATGTGGTGGCCGAGACGACGCCGACACAGGTCGTCAATGCCATGGTCGGGCGGGAGCTCGATGCCCGCTACCCGGCCAAGGCCAGCGGTGATGCCGCCGACCGCGACGTGATCCTCGAAGTCAGCAATCTTTCGAGCCCCGGCCGCTTCCGCGATGTCAGCTTCACCCTGCGCCGCGGCGAAATCCTGGGCCTGGGCGGGCTGATCGGCGCGGGCCGCAGCGAGATCGTCAAGGGCATCTGCAAGATCGATCCGCACGCCACCGGCGAGGTGCGGCTCGAGGGCAGGCCCCTGCGCCTGCGCCGCTACCAGCAGAGCATCGATGAAGGCCTTGTCTACCTCTCGGAGGACCGCAAGGGGGACGGGCTGTTCCTCGACCTCCCGATCGAAGCCAATGTCTCGGCGCTCAAGCTCGGCCTGGTCAGCACGGCCGGCCTCATCGACAGGCGGCGCGAGACCGCGCTTGCCAGTGAACTCGGTCGTCGCCTCAATCTCAAGTTCGGCAGCCTTGCCCATCCGGTGTCGTCCCTTTCGGGCGGCAACCAACAAAAGGTGGCGATCGCCAAGATGCTCTCGGTCAATCCCAAAGTCATCTTCCTGGATGAACCCACCCGCGGCGTCGATGTCGGCGCCAAGCTCGAAATTCACCGCATCCTGCGCGATCTGGCCGAGAGCGGGGTAGGCATTGTCGTCATTTCCTCCGAACTCCCCGAGCTGATCGGCGCCTGCGACCGGGTGCTGGTCGTGCGCGAAGGCCGGATCAATGGAGAAGTGGTCGGGGAGGCCATGACCGAGCAACACATCATGCACCTGGCGTCGATCAACGCAGCGCAGGCCCTGGGGGGCATATCATGAGCACTATCGAGACCGGCATGGCCGCCAAGGATACTAAAATGGAAGAGCAGAACCAGGGGCTGGGATGGCGCCGCCTCGCCGGCATGCGGGAGATCGGCCTGATCGTGATCATCCTGGCGCTGTTTGCGGTGATGACCTTCGCCTCGCCCTATTTCCTCACCTGGGAGAACATGCGGGCCATGGCGATGGCCTTCGCCGTGGAAGGCATCGTCGTGGTCGGCATGACCATCCTCCTGATTTCCGGCGGCATCGACCTGTCGGTGGGCTCCGTCACGGCCCTGGCCATGGTGATCGCCGGTCTGCTGTTCCTCAACGGCGTCGACCCCTGGACGGCCTCGCTGATCGCTATCCTCGCCTGCACCGCCATCGGCGCCATCATGGGCTTCTTCGTCACCAAGGTCGGGCTGCACCACTTCATCGTGTCGCTGGCCGCCATGGTGATTGCCCGCGGCGCCTGCCTCCTCGGCACCGGCGGCCGTCCGCTCGGTCTCTTCACCCTGCCGCCCGAATTCAAATTCATCGGCCAGGGTTCGATCGGCGTCGTCCCCGTCGTCATCATCATCTTCATCGTGGTTGTCGTCGCCTTTGACTTCATGCTGCGGCGCACCACAATGTTCCGGAAGGTGTTCTATACCGGCAGCAACGAGAAGGCCGCCGCTTATTCGGGCATCCGCACCAAGAAGGTGATCTTCCTCACCACCACACTCTGCTCAGGCCTGTGCGGCATTGCCGGGGTGATCTACATGGCCCGCTTCGGTTCGGCACAGCCCACCTTCGGCATCGGCATGGAGCTCAATGTCATCGCCGCCGCGGTGATCGGCGGCGCCAGCCTCTCGGGCGGCTCCGGCACCATCCTGGGTGCCATCCTGGGAACGATCCTGCTTTCGGTGGTTTCCAGTTCCCTGGCCTTGCTGGACGTATCGGTCTACTGGCAGGACATCATCCGGGGATCCATCCTCCTCGCTGCCGTGACCATCGATCACTATCTGAGCAAGCGGCGGAGCTGAGGTCATGTTGATGCGATTGGGCGAAGAAATGACGGACAACAGCGAGTTCGAATCCGCGCGGCAGATCCACACGGTGCTGGTCATGCACTTCCTGGAAGGCCTCAAGCAGTCCGACATTGCCGAAATGCTGAACCTGTCGACCTCCAAGGTGAACCGGCTGATCGCGCAGGGCCGCAAGCAGGGCATGGTGCGGATCGAGATCGAGTCCCCCTTCCAGCGGCTGATGGAAATCGAGAAGCTCCTGGTCAAGGCGACGCGGCTGACCAATGCCGTCGTCACCCCCACCATTTCGGGCAATCTGGACACCACGCTCAAGCAGGTCGGCCGCGCTGCGGCCAACCAGCTGCTGGAATCGCTGCGTGACGGCGACGTCATCGCCATCACCGGCGGCAAGGCGATGAGCGCCGTGGTCGACAATCTCGAACCCGAACGCAGCTTCGACATTACCGTCGTGCCGCTGACCGGCGGCGTCCAGGGCAAGTATCATACAGACGTGAACCACCTGGCCTCGCGCATGGCGGAGCGCCTCGGCGGCCAGACGCATCTCATGCACGCACCGCTCTTTGCCGAAAGCGTCGAGCAGCGCGACATGCTCATGGCTCTGCCCTCGGTCAAGGAAACCCTCACCCTGGCGCGGCAGGCCGCCATTGCCATGGTGGGCATCGGCTCCATCCAGACCGCCGGATCGAGCTACTATGACCTCCATCCGGACTCCACCGCCGATCGGGAAAAGCTGATCCGCAGCGGCGTGGTGGCCGAGTTCCTCGCCCATCTCGTCAACGAGACTGGCTCGGTCGCCAACTATGCTCTCAATTCCCGGCTGGTGGCGCTGGCGCCGGGTGACCTCGCCAATTGCCGCAAGGTGATCGGCGTGGCGGCAGGGGCCGACAAGGTCCTGCCCATCCGGGCCGTGCTCAACGGCGGATATCTCAACGCGCTGGTCGTCGATGAAGAAACGGCCAGCCAGGTGCTGGAGAGGGTGCAGGGTGAAGCCAATGTTGCGTGAACTCGAAAAGCGCCGCATCGGCACTTCTCCCATCAAGGCATCGCCCGTCGCGCTGGGTACCTGGGCCATTGGCGGCTGGATGTGGGGCGGAACCGACGAGGCCCAGTCCATCGCTGCCATCCGGGCGGCCATCGACGCGGGCTCGACCCTGATTGACACGGCGCCGGCCTATGGCCAGGGCCTTGCCGAGGAGCTGGTCGGTCGCGCCATCAAGGGCCGCCGCGACGAGGTGGTGATTGCCACCAAGTGCGGTCTTGTCTGGCATACCGACAAGGGACGTCACTTCTTCGACTATGACGGCAAGCCGGTGCATCGCTATCTCGGCCGCGACGCGATCTTCCATGAAGTCGAACAGAGCCTCCGGCGCCTCGGCACCGACCATATCGACCACTACATCACCCACTGGCAGGATCCGACCACACCCATTGCCGAAACCATGGGCGCGCTGGAAGACCTCAAGCGCCAGGGCAAGATCGGGTCGATCGGGGCCAGCAACGTGTCGGTGGACGATCTCAAGGCCTATATCGCCGCGGGCCCGCTCGATGCCATCCAGGAAGAGTATTCCATGGCCAAGCGGGGGCTCGAGACCAGTCTCCTGCCGCTCTGCCGGGAGAACGGGATTTCCGTTCTGAGCTATTCCTCGCTGTCACGTGGCCTCCTGACCGGCAAGGTTGGTCCCGATCGCCAGTTCGGCGGCGACGACCAGCGGCGCACCGACCCGCATTTCTCGGCGGGCAACAGGATCAAGGTCGCGGCGCTGATGGAAGACATCGCCCCGATCGCCCTCGCGCACGATGCCACGCTGTCGCAACTGGTCATCGCCTGGACCATTCAGCGACCCGGCATCACCTTTGCCCTGTGCGGCGCCCGCAACGCCGAACAGGCGCGGGAGAATGCCGCCGCCGCCCGAATACGACTGAGCGAGCAGGACGTTCGAACCATGGATGACGCCGTGACCAGGCATCTTTCAGCACTCGACGCCTAGCGCCAAGCCCACATCGCCAAGAGCACTTCAAGCGCTGCCGCAAGACAGCGGAGGGACTTCCATTGCCTAAGTCACGTCAGGAAAGCTTCGATCAGATCAGTGCCGATGCCGCTTTCGACGTGGTGGTGGTCGGTGGCGGGATCAACGGCATTGGCGTCTTCCGGGAACTGGCGCTGCAGGGTCTGCGAGTGCTGCTGGTCGAGCGCAATGATTTCTCGTCCGGTTGCAGCGCCGCCCCGTCGCGGATGATCCATGGCGGGCTGCGCTACCTCGAAAACGGCGAGTTCGCACTGGTGCGGGAGTCGCTGGAAGAGCGCGATGCCCTGCTGGCCAATGCCCCGCATATGGTGCGGCCGCTGCCCACGACCGTGCCCATCACCTCGACCTTTTCGGGCCTGCTCAACGGCGCAATCAGCTTTCTGGGGTTTTCCACTCCGCCGGCACGGCGGGGCGCGCTGGCGCTCAAGGTGGGGCTCTCCATGTATGACTGGATTACCCGCAAGCACCGCCGGCTGCCGCCGCACCATTTCCAGAGCGCCGCGGAAACCCTGCGGCACTGGCCTCGGCTCACGCCGCGCCTTCGCGGGTCGGCCACCTATTTCGACGCCTGGATCAGCCATCCTGAGCGGCTCGCCATCGAACTGCTGCTCGATACGGCCCGCGCGGCTCCGGCCAGCATAGGGCTCAACTATGCCGAGCTGGTCCGGCGAGACGGCGGCTATGTCATCCGCGACGGGCTCTCGGGAGAGGAGAGGGCGGTGTCCACCAAGGCGCTGGTCAATGCCACCGGCGCCTGGCTCGATGAGTCACTTGAGAGCCTGGGCGGGCAGGGCGCTAAATCGGGCCGCTATGTCTCGGGCACCAAGGGCTCGCATATCGTGCTCGATCACCCTGAGCTCTACGCAGCCCTCGATGGGCACATGATCTTCTTCGAGAACGACGATGGTCGCGTCTGCATCGTCTTTCCCTATCTCGGCAGGGTGCTCGCGGGTTCTACCGATATCCGCGTCGAAAAGGCGGAACGGGTATTCTGCACCGACGACGAACGCGACTACATCCTGGGGGCGCTCAAGGGCGTCTTCCCCGCCATCGCGCTGGGGGCCGAACACATCATCTATACCTATAGCGGCATCCGTCCTCTGCCCAAGAGCGACCATGCCTTTACCGGGCGCATCTCGCGCGGCCACAGCGTGCAGCGCGTCGAAGGACCAGTGCCGCAATTCTGCATGATCGGCGGCAAGTGGACCACATTCCGCGCTTTTGCCGAACAGACCGCAAACGCTGTGCTCGACTTCCTGGGTGAGGCGCGGGTCTGCGACACGCGCGGCCTGCCCATTGGCGGCGGCGCGGGCTTTCCGCAGGAGCCGGGCGCGTTGGAGAAGCGTGTGGTCTCGCAATATGGCGTCAGCGCCGCGCGGGCATCCTGGCTGGTGGGCCTTTATGGAACACGCGTGGATGAAATTCTGCCGTTCTGCCAGTCGCGGGCGGACGACACCCCGGTGGACGAAGGCATGGACGTGACGGCGGCCGAGGTCGCCTATCTTGCGCGGCACGAACATGTCGTGACCCTCGCCGACCTGGTGCTGCGGCGCCTGCCGCTGGCCATTACGGGGCTGGTATCCGCCCGGCGCCTTGAAACCCTGGCTGGGGTCCTGGGCGGCGAACTCGGATGGACGGCGGAGGAGCGGCAGCGACAGGTCGCCGCCCTGGTCCATGATCTTCAAACCTATCACGGCGTCTCGGCAGACATGCTGGCGCAACGCAACTGAACAGGGAGAGCGCCATGCGCATCAGCACGAAAGTCCGGATGAACCGGCTCTTCACCAATGGAGGGTGCCTCGACGTCGCCATCGACCACGGCGTCTGCAACGAGCCGAGCTTTCTGGTGGGCCTCGAAGACATGGAAGGGGTCGTCGACTCCCTGATCGGCGCACGGCCCGACGCCATCCAGATGGCTTATGGGCAGGCCGACCTGCTGCAAGCGCGCCCGGAAAAGGACAAGCCCGCGCTGGTCATGCGCATCGACATGGGCAACCCCTACAATGCGCAGCGGCACCGGGTCATGTGGTCCATGCTGCAGAACCGGGACGAGCCGATCATCGGGGCGCTGGAAATGGACGCCGCCTGTGTCGTGGTCAATCTGTTCATGCTGCCCGACGAGCCGGAACTGTTCCGCCAGTGCGTGGACAATATCAGCCGCGTGCGCGCCGATTGCGCCAAATTTGGCATGCCGCTGATGATCGAACCGCTGGTCATGCTGCCCAATGACGTGCGCGGCGGCTACCAGGTCGATGGCGATGTCGAAAAGATCGTGCCGCTGGTGCGCCTTGCGTCCGAAATGGGTGCGGACATCATCAAGGCCGATCCCACCGAAAATCCCGAGGACTTCCATCGCGTCATCGAGGCGGCTCGCGTGCCGGTGCTGGTGCGCGGCGGCGGCAAGGAGGACCTCAGGGTCGTGCTGGCCAAGTCCGCCCGGCTGATGCGGCAGGGCGCCAAGGGCATGGTCTATGGACGCAATATCTATCAGCATGCCAATCCGAAGGCCGTGGTTGCGGCGCTGATGGCCATTATCCACGATGGCGCGGACGGGGAAGCGGCCTGGGAGGTCTACAACAATGGCTGATGCACCGCGCTATCTGCTCGGCCTCGATGCCGGCAATACGGTCATCAAGGCCGTGCTCTTCACGCTGGACGGCCGGCAAGTCGCGGCCCATGGCATCGACGGCGCGACCCACAAGCCGGCGGCGGGAATGGTGGAGCGCTCCGTGCCCGAGCTTTGGGCCAATGCAACCGCGGCCATCGGCCAGTGCATTGCCAAGGCGGGGATCGACGCCGGCCAGATCGCGGCCATCGGCACTGCCGGACACGGCAATGGGCTCTATCTGCTCGACAAGGATCGGCAGCCGCTTCTGGGCATCCAGTCGCTCGACAGCCGGGCCGCGCAACTGGGCGACGCCCTGGACGCGAGTGTCGGCGGGCAACTCCATGCCATCTGCCTGCAGCGGCCCTGGCCGTCGCAGACGCCGGTCCTCCTGGCCTGGCTCAAGCAGAACCAGCCCGAGGTCTATCGCCGCGCCGGCTCGCTGCTGTTCGCCAAGGACGTGCTGACCTGGCACCTCACGGGCCAGCTCGTCACCGAAATCTCCGACATGTCGGGGGCAGGGCTGGTGCGCATGCCGGCGGCGACGTACGACGCGGAGCTGATGCGCCTCTATGGTCTCGAGGACGCGCTCGATATTCTGCCGCCACTGCGCCAGCCCAGCGACGTGGTCGGCGCCGTCACCCCCGAAGCCGCCGCGCTGACCGGACTCGCTGCGGGCACACCGGTTGTCGCCGGGCTCTTCGACGTCGTGGCCTCGGCCATGGGTTCGGGCGCAGCCCTGCCGGGATCGGCCTCCGTCGTGGCCGGGAGCTGGTCGATCAACCAGGTTTTCTCGACCGAGCCGGTGCGGGACGAGCGCGTCTTCATGGTCGCCGCCTATGGTTCCGGCCGCTATGCCAATATGGAGAACAGCGCCACCTCGGCTGCCAATCTCGAATGGTATGTGCGGGCGCTGATCGAGCGCGGCGCCCACCACGATGACCCGTTCGGCGTCGTCAACGACCTCGTGGGTGAGGTTACGCCCCGACACGACGATCCCCTGTTCCAGCCTTTCCTCTATGGCGGCCGCCTTGGCTCCCATTACCGCGCCAGCTTCTTCGGTCTTGCCGGCTGGCACGGCGAGGGGCACCTGCTGCGCGCGCTTTTCGAGGGGGTCATGTTCGAGCACCGGCGCCACGTCGCGGTTCTGGCCGAAGCGGGCGTCGGCATGAGTCAGGCCGTGCTCTCGGGCGGTGGCTCCCGGTCGCCGCACTGGCCGCAGATGTTTGCCGACGGGCTCGGCGTTCCTGTGACCGTGGCGGAGGCGCGGGAAACCGGGGCACTCGGCGCAGCGATGATGGCTGCCATCGGGGTCGGGCTTTTCGAGGACGAAGTCGCCGCGGCTTCCGCCATGACCCGCGCCGTCAGCACCTATGTGCCGAACCCGCAGATGCGCGCCCATTATGATCGGCGCTATGCCATCTGGACGAAGCTCAATGCCGCCAGCGACCCGGTCTGGCGCGAGCTTGTGTCGGAGCGTCCGGATGCAGGTTGAGGGTGACTATGACTACATCATCGTCGGCGCCGGCACGGCAGGTTGCGTGCTAGCCAACCGCCTGACGGAAGACCCGCGCAATCGCGTCCTGCTGCTCGAAGCCGGCGGCAAGGACAACTATCACTGGGTGACCATCCCGGTCGGCTACCTCTACTGCATCGGCAATCCGCGCACCGACTGGATGATGAAGACGGCGCCCGAGCCAGGCCTCAACGGCCGCTCGCTGGTCTATCCGCGCGGCAAGGTGCTGGGCGGCTGCACCTCCGTCAATGGCATGATCTACATGCGCGGGCAGGCGGCCGATTATGACGGCTGGCGCCAGGCGGGAAATACCGGCTGGGGCTGGGACGATGTGTTGCCCTATTTCATCAAGTCCGAGGATCACCATGGCGGCAGCAATGCCATGCATGGCGCCGGGGGCGAATGGCGCGTGGCGCGGCAGCGACTCTCCTGGGACATCCTGGAGGCGGTTCAGCGCGGGGCCAGCGAATTCGGCATCGCGCCGCGTGACGATTTCAACGATGGCGACAATGAAGGCTCGGGCCTGTTCGAGGTCAATCAGTCGGGTGGCCGGCGGTGGAACACGGCCCGGGGCTTCCTCCGGCCCGCCCTCCGCCGACCCAACCTGCGGCTGATCACGCAGGCGGAAACGGAGCAGTTGCTGATCGAGAACGGCCGCGTAGTCGGCGTGCGGTTCCGGCAAGGCAATGCCAGCATCGAGGCGCGCGCGGGACGCGAAGTGCAGCTGGCGGCGGGTGCAGTCAATTCGCCCAAGCTGCTTGAATTGTCGGGTATCGGGCGGCCGGATCTGCTGCGCCAGCACGGGATCGACGTGAAGCTGGCGAGCGAGGGCGTGGGCGAGAACCTGCAGGATCACCTGCAGATCCGCATGGTCTACAAGGTCAGCGGCGCACGGACGCTCAACACGCTGTTCCACAGCCCGCTCGGCAAGCTGCAGATGGGCCTGCAATATGCCCTGACGCAGAGCGGCCCGCTGTCGATGGCCCCGAGCCAGTTCGGCATGTTCACCAAATCCCACAAGGCCATGGCGACACCGGACCTCGAATATCACGTCCAGCCTCTGTCGACGAACCGGCTCGGCGAGCCGCTGCACACGTTCCCGGCCATCACTGTCTCGGTCTGCAACCTAAGGCCGCAGAGCAGGGGCAGCGTCCATATCGAGAGCACGGACCTCGGCCGGCAGCCACGGATCCAGCCAAACTACCTTTCGGCCAGCGCCGACCGGGAGATCGCGGTGCGTTCGGTGCAGCAGGCTCGGCAGATCATGACCGCCAAGGCGCTGCAGCGCTATCAGCCGGAGGAGATCCTCCCCGGCCCGCAGGTCAGCACCCAGGAGGATCTGCTGCGTGGGATCGGCGACATTGCCACCACCATCTTCCACCCGGTCGGCACATGCCGCATGGGCGTGGATGAGGGGGCGGTCGTGGCGCCCGATCTGCGCCTCAAGGGCATGGACGGGCTGCGCATCGTCGATGCCTCGATCATGCCAACAATCGTTTCGGGCAATACGGCCAGCCCGACCGTAATGATCGCCGAAAAGGCCGCCGACATGATCCTCAGGGCCTGAAGGCGCCGTTCTCCGGGCTACGCTGCCACGAGCCTGCCATTGCCGTCGAACAGCAGGGCCTTGCTCGGATCGACACTGAGGGTCAGGCTTTCGCCGCGCTTGAGGGCCTGGTCGCCATCGAGAACGGCCAGCCAGGAGGCGCCGGAGGGCAGTTCGAGATTGACGATGGTCTCGTTGCCGAGGCGCTCGACCATGATGACGCGACCCACGATGGCGCCGGACGCGGCAACCACCAGGTCGTGCGGTCGCACGCCCAGGGTGAGCCGGTCGCCGGGTTTGACCGGACCGGAGGGCAGGGCGACCGGAACGCTGACGACATCGGCACCGCTGACGGTAATGGTGCCGTCGGTGATCTTGTCGACGCTGACCTCGACGAAGTTCATCTTGGGCGAGCCGATGAAGCCAGCCACGAAAAGGTTCGCCGGGCGCTGGTAGAGGTCGATGGGGCTGCCGACCTGCTGCACCACGCCGCCGTCAAGCACGACGATCTTATCGGCCAGGGTCATGGCCTCGACCTGATCGTGCGTCACATAGATCATGGTGGCGCCGAGGTCGGCATGGAGCTTGGCGATCTCCATGCGCATGTCCACGCGCAGGGCCGCATCGAGGTTGGACAGCGGCTCGTCGAAGAGGAAAACCTCGGGCTGACGGACGATGGCCCGGCCGATGGCGACGCGCTGGCGCTGGCCACCCGAAAGCTGGCTCGGCTTGCGCTCGAGCAGGTGCTCCATCTGCAGGATGCGCGCGGCCTCGCGAATCTTCTGGTCCCGCACATCCTTGGGGGTTCGCGCCAGTTTGAGCCCAAACCCGACATTGTCGTAGACGGTCATATGCGGATAGAGGGCATAGGACTGGAAGACCATGGCAATGCCCCGGTCGCGCGGCTCGACCTCGTTGACGACACGGTCGCCGATGACGAGGTCGCCGCCGGTGATCTCTTCGAGGCCGGCGATCATGCGCAGCAACGTGGACTTGCCGCAGCCCGAGGGGCCGACAAAGACCACGAACTCGCCGTGGTCGATCGAGAGGTCGACGCCCTTGATGACCTCGACATTGCCATAGCTCTTGTGAAGCTGCTTGAGTTCAAGACCGGCCAATTTGGGTCTCCCTGGAAAGTGTCATTGCTCAGCCCTTCACCGCGCCGGCCGTCATGCCGGCCACGATCTGCCGGTTGAAGAACAGGAAGACGAGCAGCGGCGGAATGGTGATGAGGAGGATGTTGGTGAACAAGAGGTTGTAGGACGTGTTGTACTGGCTCTGGAAATTGTAGAGCGTCAGCTGCACGGTCGCATTGGCATTGCCCGGCAGGTAGTAGAGCGGGTTGGTGAAGTCGTTGAAGATGGCCACCGACTGCACCACGATATTGGTGACGGTGACCGGCCAGAGCAGCGGCAGGATCACCCGGAAGAAGACGTCGAGCGGCCGCGCGCCGTCGATGATCGCGGCTTCGTCCAGCTCGCGCGGGATGGTGGCGATAAAGGCGCGGTAGAGCAGGATCGAGAAGGAGAGGCCATAGGCCACCTCGATCAGCACCAGGCCATGCAACTTGGCGAACAGCCCGATGGACTGCAGCAGCCAGATGGTCGGAACGACCGCGGGCGGCATCATCAACCCGGCCAGGATCAGGAAGTTGATCACCCCGTTCCAGCGCGTCTTGCGGCGCTGCAGCACGAAGCCGACCATGGCCGAGAAGATCACCAGCAGGGTGACACTGGCCACGGTCAATATGGTGGAATTGATGAAGGCGGTGACCAGCATCCAGTTCCGCGTGGTGATCACCTCGACCACATTGTCCCAGAGATGGAAGCTCGTAGGCCAGGTGAAATCGAGCAGGGCAGCCTCCTGCTTGTTCTTGACCGAGGTCAGGATGATGAAGGCGAAGGGGACCAGGAAGACGACCGTCGAGACCAGGATGGCGGCAGCGTTGAGCCAGTGGCGGCGCAGGATGCTCATTCGTGACCCTCCCGTCGGTTGAGGAACATGGTCAGCGGGATGACCAGCACGGCGATGAGGATGAAGAGCACCACATTGCCGGCGGTGGAGAGCCCGTAGAAGCCGGCCTGGTACTGCTTGTAGATGACCGAGGCGATGGTGTCGGAGGAAAAGCCCGGTCCGCCGCGGGTCATGGCCCAGACAAGGTCGAAGGTCCTGAGACCGCCGATGAAGCTCAGGGTGATGACGGTGACAGTTGCCGGACGGCAAAGCGGCAGGGTGACATAAAGGAAGCTCTGCCAGGGCGTGGAGCCATCAATGCGGGCGGCCTCGTAGAAGTCCTTGGGGATGGAGACAATGCCGGCAATGTAGATGACCGTGGCAAGGCCCACGCCGCGCCAGACATCGACGAATGCGACCGAGAGCAGAGCCAGTTTCGGATCGGTGAGCCAGCCCGGTCCCTTGATGCCGATCACCGCCAGGGCCTCGTTGATGAGGCCCTGGGTGGGGTGCATGAACACGGTGAAGGTGATGCCGACGCCGACGGTGGAAACCAGCACCGGAAAGAACACCACCGAACGCAGCCAATCGCGCCAGACCCGAGGTGAGGTCAGCAGCACGGCGAGCGCCAGGCCGAGCACGACCTTGAGGCCGGACGTGGTCACAGCGAAGATCACGGTATTGGTGAGGCCCTGGATAAGGAACGGTTCGCGGAAGAACTGGGCGAAATTGTCGAGTCCGATGAAGGACGAACTGAACAGGTTCCAGCGCGTGAGGCTGAACCAGGCCGACGAAAAGGTCGGGAACAGGAAGAGCCCGGCATAGATGACTGCCGCGGGGATGAAGAACCACATGGGATAGGGTGAGCGGCGCTTGCGCTGCGTCACCGGCCGCAGCGCCGTCGCAGCGCCCGCCTCGGAAATTGCGGCCATCGGCCAATCCTCCTCGATCTTGCCGAGCACGGTCCCGGGCGGAGCTGACGCCCGGGACCGCATCATGCGCCTATCGGTTACCAGCCGGGAAGACCAAGCTGCTGGGCCTGCTTGCGCACGTCTTCGTCATAGAGCGCGGCGCCATCGGCGGCAGAGCGGATGCCCGAGCCGACTTCGACCGTGATCTGCTCGAGCGCCGGCCCCTTGACAGGCGAGAGGAACTCGAGCGCCGGGCCATTCTGCCCACCTTCGCCGAAGTAGGGCAGGAGGTCGGACACAGCGGGCGGCACGTCGTCAGGCAGAGTGCAACCGTTGACGAGATACGGACCGGAGGCGCCGACGGCAGCCGTCTGCGCATCACAGCCTTCGACGCTGGCGACGAAGGCGACGAACTTCTTGGCGGCTTCGACATTTGGCGACGTCTGCGGAATGTAGAGGCCGGCCGGCATCCAGACCGTCAAGCCGTTGAGCGAAGCGTCGTCACCCGGCTGGGCAAAGAAGCCCACATTGTCGACTAGGTCCGGATAATTGGCGCCGATGGCGGTGGTGGCGAAGGTCAGCATCGGATAGTGGGCCGCCTCGCCCGAGGCGACCATGCGGATACCATCTTCATATTTGGCCGCGCCGAAATCCTCGTTGAGATACCCGGCCTCGAACACGGCCTGGAGCTTTTCAAAGCCACGCAGGGCGGCCGGCTCCGTCGCGAACTTGGCCTCGTTGGCCGTGTAGCGGCTGGCAAAGCTCGGATCCTTGGCCGAGACATTGTAATAGTCGCCCAGCACAAAGAGCTGGCTGGTCCAGGTGTCGCCATAGGTCTGCGCAACGGCGACCTTGCCGGCCGCCTTGACGGCCTCGTTATTGGCCATGAACTCGTCCCAGGTCTTGGGCACGCTCAGGCCGAGCTCTTCATAGATGGCCCGATTGTAGTAGATGCCGCCGCCCATCGCCGCACCGATCGGCGCACCGCGCACGGTGCCGTCCGGGGCGGTCACGACCTGCTTGAAGCTGTTCTGGACATCGGCCTGCCAGGGTTCGTTGGTCAGATCGACGAGGAACTGGGCCGGGTTGATCGCCTGGAACAGCGAGCCGGAATTGTAGAGGAACACGTCCGCCATGGTCTGCGTGGCCAGCCGCGTCTTGACGAGGTTGTCGCCCTCGGAACCGCCGGGACGAGTCTCGATATCGATATTGATATCCGGGTTTGCGGCCTCGAACCGGCTCACCAGCTCTTCGGCAACGGCGAGGTCGTCGGCGCCGGTCGTTGTCAGGAACGTCAGGTTGACGCTCTGCGCAAAGGCGGTGCCCGACAGGGCGGTCAGGGTCAGCAGGCCGGCGCTGAGTGCGCCCAGGGCTGTCCTGCGAGTAGTCTTGATCATGGTCTTCCTCCCAAATGGCCTGCACCATGCAGGCCGGTTGTGCACGACACCCTCTCCCCTAGGGCGTGCGGGCATTGATGCTCGGACCGCGCTCGAAGGTGCGGGCGGGCGCCGAATAGGTGAATGTCAGGATGTGCTCGCCCGGGGCGATGCCATCCATGGTGCCCGAAACCGGCTTTCCGTCGAGTTCGGCATTGCGATAGTCGGACTTGAGAACCAGGCGCCCCTTGCCGGAGGCCGGAACGGTGAAGCTGTAGCGCACGGCGTCGCCATCGATGGTCCACTCGGCGGCAATCCGGCCGCGAGGACTGTCGTGATGCGCCTTGACCGGCGACAGGTCGGGCACGATGACCGGCTCGAAGATCACCGTGGCAAAGCCCGGGTCGTCGGCGTCCGGACGGAAGCCGGCAACGCCTTCGAGCAGCCACTGGCACACCGCGCCATAGGCATAGTGATTGTAGGAATTCATCTGCGGATTGTAGATCGAGCCATCGGGCTGGATCGCATCCCAGCGCTCCCAGATGGTGGTGGCGCCCATCTTGACCTGGTAAAGCCAGCCGGGAACCTCTTCCTGGAGGAACACTTCGGCGGCAAGGCCCGTCTCGCCGATCTTGACGAGGGCAGGGAGCAAAGCAGGGGTGCCGATGAAACCGGTGCCGATGCGCCCATCGGTGCGGCGGATGGCGTTCTTGAAATAAGCCTTGGCCGCCTCGCGCTTGTCCTCGGGAATGAGGTCATGGAGGAAGGCCAGCGCATAGGATGTCTGGTCGTCATAGGCCAAGCGTCCCGAGGGCGTGATGAACTCATGCCCGAAAGCGGTCTTCACCTGCGCGGCCATATCGGCGAGGCGCGCTGCGGTTGAGCCGTCGCCGACGATGCGGGCAATCTCGGCCACCTGGTTGGACGCGATGAAGAGATAGAGCGTCGCCGCGGCGTCGTCGCCAATGGTCGGCAGCGGCTTGGCGCTCGGTCCGCCCGGCTGCAGCCAGTCGCCGAAGGAGAAGCCGCGGCCGCCCCAGGCGCGAGGTGGCTTGACGATCGGGCCATTGCTGATCGACCAGACGAAGTCGACCCACTTGACCATGGAGGGCAGGACTTCCTTCAAAATGGCCGCGTCGCCATAGTGCAGATACATCTGCCAGGGTACCATCCAGATGGCATCGCCCCAGCCCGTCGAGCCGTAAAAGCCCGGATAGTCCTTGGGATTGAGCCGCGTCGGGTCCGGACAGACATGGGGCACGGCCCCATCCTCGCGCTGGTCGACCATGAGGTCGCGCACCCATTTGCGGAAGAAGCTCTGCGCATCGGCGAGATAGCAGGCCGTGCCGGCAAAGACCTGCGCATCGCCGGTCCATCCGAGGCGCTCGTCGCGCTGCGGGCAATCGGTCGGCACTTCGATGAAATTGGCGCGCTGGCTCCAGAGCGTGTTGAGGAACAGCCTGTCCACCAGCGGATTGGCCGAGGTGAAACTGGCCTTGACCTCGGTCACCGAGGAAATCGGCACCGAGACGATGTCGATGAGGCTGGCCTTCCCCTCGATCGTCACGCGGACATAGCGATAGCCCTGGAAGGTGAAGTAGGGGCGGTAATGCTCAGTGCCCTTGCCCGAGAGGGTGTATTCGATCCGCGCGGCCGCGGTACGGTAATTGCCATTGTAGAACTGGCCGTCCTGGTCGAGCACCTCGCCGTGCTCGACGACGATGTGCGCGCCGGCCTCGCCCTCAACCGTCAGGGCAACATTGCCGCCGGCATTCTGCCCGAAGTCATAGACCGTGCGGCCTTCGGCATCGGTCCAGCTCTTGACCACTTTGAGCGGCTCGAGTTCGCGCGGCGGGGTGGTTTCGTGCGGCACCAGCACGCCGGTGTCGAAGGGGAGCACTTCGGTGCCGGCGCTGACGACCGGCTCCATCCGCGCGTCGAACACTTCGCCAAAGTAGATGCCCGACTTGCGCACTGGCAGTTCACCGCTTTCCCAGCTGGCGTCGGTGACGAGCAGGGTGCTGTCGCTGCCCGGGGCGGCTCGCAGTTCGGCAATGGCGGCTATTCTGTCGCCCCAGGCGTTGAAGATAGGGGCCTGGCCCCACATCATCTGCGACCGCAGCCAGCCATCGGCCAGCCAGATTTCGATGCGGTTCTCGCCGGCGCGCAGCAGGGGGCCGACATTGTAGCTCTGGTAGCTGAGGCGCTGGTCGTAGCAGGTCCAGCCGGGGGTAAGCAGGTCATTGCCGACGCGCTGGCCATTGATGAAGGCGCGATAGAGGCCGAGGGCGCTGATATGGAGCACCTCGCTGCCGCCAACCGTATCGAGCGAGAACGACTTGGCGACAAAGCTGGCCGGTGTGCCGACACCTTGATCGGCCAGCGGGCGCACCATTGCAGCCGTCCAGTCGAGCCGGGCCGGCTCCGAATTCTGGGTATGAAGTGCCACTGCGTCGTTCACGCCGATCCTCCCGATATATGGCGCTGTCGCGCTTCTGTAGAATGTTCTACGTGTATCGTTCTACGTTTTTCATCGTTTGGCAATAGGGTTTCTTGCGCTAGTGTGCGCGAAACGGCCGGTTCTGCTACGGTGAAGAAAATCCGCTCGCAGAATCAAAGCTTTGTTGGGGGGACGAAATCCATGGCGATCAAGAAGAGCGAATCGCGCTCTGGACGCGTCACCATCCGCGAAGTGGCTGAGGACGCTGGCGTTTCGGTCGCTGCGGTGTCAAAAGTGTTGCGCGATGCCTATGGCGTGTCCGATGCGCTGCGCGCCAGGGTCCGGACCTCGATGGACAAGCTCGGATACCGGCCACTGGCGGCTGCCAGGGGTATGCGCGGGCAGACCTACACGATCGGACTGGTCCTGCCCGACATCCGCAATCCCTTCTTCGCCGACATCATGGTGGGCGTGAACAATGCGCTTGAGCGCACGCAGTATCGCGCCATGATCGGTATCAGCCAGGGCAACCCGGCTGGCGAGATGGCCATCGTGGAAGCCATGATCGACCGGCAGATGGACGGTATTGTCCTGATTGGCGCGACTGAAGACCGAGCCAATCTAGGGGCTATTGCCCAGCGAAAACCCCTTGTGGCGGTGGGTCATCACGAGCCCGAGGTCTCCAGTTTCGATACCGTCAACAATAACGACCAGCACGGTGGATTGCTTGTCGTGCGCCAGATGGTCGCCGCCGGCTACAGGCGCATCGCCATGATCAGCCTGCAAAGCACCACATCGACAATTCTGGCCGAGCGCGAATTGGGCTATCGCCGCGGCATGGTGGAAGCGGGGCTCGGTGGCGCCATCAACATCGTCCACGCTCCCCAGACCCTGCGCGATGTGCAGATCATGGCCCGCCGCCTGCTACAATCAGCCAATCCCCCGGATGCGATCTTCTGCTGGACCGACTTCATCGCGCTCGAAGTCATCAGTGTGGCGACGGAACTGGGTCTGCGCATACCCCAGGATGTCGGCATATCCGGCTATGACAACACCATGTATTGCGACTTTGCCCAGAACAGCCTCTCCAGCATCGACCAATCGGGTGAACTATTGGGCCTGCAAGCGACGCGCCTGTTGATCGAGCGCATCAAGGGCCGCACGCAAGCCGAACACTTCGTCGTCCCCCCGCGCCTGGTTACCCGCCGCAGCACCAGCCGCCGTTGAGCCAAACAAAAACCCCGACCTCGCGAGAGGCCGGGGTTGATTGGTCGGAGTAGAGTGATTCGAACACTCGACCCCCTGCTCCCGAAGCAGGTGCGCTACCAGGCTGCGCTATACTCCGTCTGGTCGCCTCGCGGAGCCCTCATGTGCCGGGATTTCGGTCGATCCTGGCGGGCCTGCCCGTTGCTGGCGCGGCGCTTTATAGACTCGGCGCCACGCCGGTTCAAGCACAGAACGCGCCGCTGACGCCGATCAGTTGCGCGGTTCCGGCCAACCGTGTAGGAACCGCGCCGTTGGGGCGTCGCCAAGTGGTAAGGCAGCGGTTTTTGGTACCGCCATTCCCAGGTTCGAATCCTGGCGCCCCA
>VFQR01000264.1_pt1 | contig 94025 bp, 92 predicted proteins | sample 3512321 | NCBI WGS metagenome assembly VFQR01 (sample SAMN10412374, study PRJNA504923) | tailings metagenome | isolation source: Relicate 3 Philex TSF1 revegetated site | place: Philippines: Tuba, Benguet | collected 2017-08-29 | reverse complement strand
CCCGCCGCGCACGGTAGTAATCCAAGGTCGTCACCGCGATCCCCACCATCCGGCAGTAATCGTTCCGCGTCCGCCCGCTGGCTTCGTAGCCAGCCACCATCGCCTCGATCTCCGCTTCAGAACGCAACTGCCGCTTCGCCATCACCCCATATCAGCAACCTAACGCCCAAGGCCGCAAGAGGGACTTCGCTGGCTGCTTACGATGAATCCGGTTCCCGTGGGGAGCTTGCTGCGGAGTGAGGTTGTGGAGGCGCATGGGCTTTCCGTTACCGAGGCGGCGGGGATCTTGAAGGTGTCGCGGCCGGCGCTTTCTAGTTTGCTGAATGGGCGGGCTAGTTTGTCGGGGGAAATGGCTTTGCGGTTTGAGAAGGCTTTTGGCGTCGATATGGAGACGCTGATGCGGATGCAGAATTCTTTCGATATCGCTCAGGCGCGGAAGAAGGCGGGTTCGATTCGGGTGGCGCGGTTCCGGCCTAAGAAGGTTGCTTAGCGAGGTGCTGGGCGGCGTTACGGCTTTGGCGGCGCTGACGGAGTCACGGCCTGGGCGCTGGCGCTAGTGGGTTAGTTTTTTCCAGTCTTCTTCGTAGTAGCGGACTAGGGATTGGTCGTTTAGGCGGTTGGGCTCGGCGGGGATTTGCGTCATGTCTTGGGGGAAGTCGAAGAGGCTGGGGAGGTTGCTTAGGGTTAGGTAGCGCATGCCTTCGGGGATGCTCGCGGGGAGGTCGTATTTTTGCTTGCCCGCTATTACGAAGCCCCATTCGCCGAAGCTGGGGACGTAGACGTGGTACGGGGCGGTACGAAGACCTGCGGTGTTTAGGGTCCCTACTATGCACCAGTAGGATTGGCGGGCGAAGAGGGGGCTGGTGCTTTGGACCACGAAGAAGCCGCTTTCGGCGATGTGGCGCTTGAGGAGCCGATAGAAGGCCGTCGTATAGAGTTTTCCTAGGCTGAAGTTGGTGGGGTCGGGGAAGTCGATGATGGCGGCGTCGAAGACTTCGGGGGATTGCTCTAGCCAGACGAAGGCGTCGGCGTTGATTACCTTTAGTTTGGGGTTCGTTAGGGCGCCGTTGTTGAGCTTGCTTAGGTATTCGTGCTTGGCGAAGAGGTCCGTCATTTCGGGGTCGAGGTCCACCAGGGTTACTTGCTCGATGGAGGGGTACTTCAAGACTTCGCGGGCGGCTAGGCCGTCGCCGCCTCCTAGGATGAGGACGCGGCGGGCTCCGGGTAAAGAGCTGAGTAGCGGGTGGACTAGGGCTTCGTGGTAGCGGTATTCGTCGCGGCTGCTGAATTGGAGATGGCTCGAGAGGAAGAGGCGGACGTCGTCTTTCCAGCGGGTAAGGACGATGCGCTGGTAGCGGGTTTGCTTGGAGAGGATGACGTCGTCGGCGTAGAGGTTGTCGTCGGCGGCGGAGACTACGCGGTCGGCGGTGAAGAGGCCGGCGGTTAATAGCGCTAGGACCGCTAGGGATTGGATTCTTAGGTAGCGGACGGAACCTAGTTGGTCCTTGAAGAGCCAAGTGCTCCAGAGGGCTACGGCGGCGTTCAAGATGCCGAAGAGGATGGCGCCTCTTACTAGGCCTAGTTTGGGGACCAATAAGAGGGGGAAGAGGAGCGAGGCGGCTAGGGCGCCGATGTAGTCGAAGGTGAGGACGTGGGCGACTAGGTCGCGGAATTGGAAGCGGTCTTTTAGGATCCGCATGAGGAGGGGGATTTCTAGGCCTACTAGGATGCCGACGATGGTGACTACGGCGTAGAGGAGGAAGCGGAAGGCATCGGTGTAGGCGTAGGCCAAAAATAGTACAGAGCTGGAGAAGCCGCCTACTAGGCCTACCATTAGCTCGATGGTGATGAAGCGGGCGACCAGGCCGCGCTGGATGTAGCGGCTGAGCCAGCTTCCGACGCCCATGGCGAAGAGGTAGGTGCCGATGACGGTGGAGAATTGGAGGACGCTGTCGCCTAGGAGGTAGCTGGCTAGGGTGCCGGCGATTAGTTCGTAGACTAGGCCGCAGGCGGCGACGAGAAAGACGCTAAGGAATAAGGGGGCGGCCATGGGGGTGTTGCTGGGCTAGAAATGTCCGCTCCCTCGCGGTCTGGTTGCGTTTGGTTGCGGCGCGGGTCCGGGTTTAGTGGATCGCGGCGGCGATTATTATGCAGAGGCCTAGGCCGATTAAGCCGACTACTATGGCTAGGGGCATGTTGTGGCCGTCGACGATTTCGTTGACCAGGTGCTTGGGGTGCATGCGGTCCGCGATGGCGAAGCAAACGGAGAAGATTACTATGCCGAGGATCGCGTACATGAGCGCGTTGATGAAGGATTCGATGTGAAAGCCTGGGGTCATGGGGTTATTTGCCTCCCGAGTAGCGTTGGTAGTTGGAATAGATGGAGCGGTAAGAACCGGGGTTGTCGCGGACGCTGCGCGGTACGTTGCGCACTTCGTCGCCGGAGCCGAAACTGAAACCGGTCCAGCCGAGATAACTGGCGAAGCCGGTGAGGAAAAGGCTATAGATAGCGTGGAGTTTAGTCATCGTCGTCGTCCTCGTCGCTGGAGTTGGAATAGGCGGCGCCGCCGGAGGGATCGGATTCCGTCCAGCGCTTGCCTTCGAAGCTGAAACGGCGGATCGTCGCGAAGATGGGCGGGATCCAGAGGAAGGGCATCATCACGAAGAAGGGCCAAATGACGGGCTTGCCGCGCACTAAGTTGACTTCGTAGTTGACGCGCTTGGGCAAGGCGAAGGGCGAAGCGACGGCTGGCTTCTCCATATCGGGTTCGATGCGGAGATAGTAGCGGCCGCCGGGGATGCCGCCGATGCGGACGCTGTCGGAGTTATCGCCCTCGGTCCAGCGGCCGTCGCTGTCGGAGCCGTAGTAGTAACTGACTTCCTTGCCGAAGTTGTAGGCGACGCCGGTGTTTTCGTTGATGAGGGCGAAGTCGAAATAGGCCCAATCGTTGTTGAGGTCGGTTTTGAGTTCGACTTGGACGTTGTCCTCGCCGCCCTTGAGATCGAAGGCGGGGGTGACGAAGCTGGGTTCGCCCGTGCCTGGGGTGAAGGCGAAGTTACCATGGAAGGCCTTTTCGTTGCGGGCCATGATCCAGATGAAGATCATGGCGACAAAGAGGGCGATGGTGAAGAAGGCGGTGATGCCCCACATGGCCTTGGGCGAAGAGTAGGGGTTGGGCTGATTGAAGTAGACGCCCTGGGGAGATGGGGGCGAGCCGGGGAGTTTGAAAGCGGTCCAGAGGAACTTGGGATCGATGTAGCGGCCCTTGGACCAATTGATTTCGTTGCCGGAGATTTCGGCGGAGAGCGAGTCCGGCGGGGCGGTGTAATCGAGGGCCTTGACGAGGTCGCCGACGTGGACGCGCCAGGGGAATTCGCCCATGATGAAGGTGGTGCGCGGCGAGGAGGTCTGGAAGAGTTTGTAGGCTTGTTGCTTGAGGTAGACTTCGCTGCTGCCGGTGCCGGAGCTGGAGGGTAAGTAGGCGAGCGGTTCGATGTAAGTCCAGTGGCCGGCGTATTCGCTTAAGTAGCGGAAGCCGTGGTAGGGGTTGAAGAGAACGTATTCGTCCCAAGAGTACTCGACGCCGTCGGCAAGGATGGTGCGGAGTTGGAAGCCAAGGACTTCGAAGTCCTTATTGTCGATTTTGCCGCGGGTGCCGAGAGGGATCTTGGGGGTGGCGCGTTGTTTGGCCTTGAATTGCTGGACGATTTTGACGGAGGGGTGGCTGACGTCGAGGACGCTGAGGCACTGGATGCAGACGGCGTGGAGGCTGGTGCCAAGGCCGCGGAGTTCGACGGTGCCGCCGCAGTTGGGGCAACTGATGGCTTTGGGCTTTGGTGTCGGCCTCTGTTGCGGGCTCATGGCTGCCACCCGTCAAAGATGCGGTAGTTCTTGATTTTGAGATCTTCGTAGTTGACGAAGCGGCCGCTGAAGAGGAGCGGCGGGTGTTCGGTGTAATCGATGGTGAGGAAGTCGCCTTCGTAGCCGCGGAGGTCGACGAATTGGCAGACGCTTTTGTCCCAGAACTGGAAGGGGAGTTCGCCTTCGACGGCGCGGTAATTGGCCATGGTGATGGTGGAGGCGGTGTAGAGTTTGCCGTTGACCTCGACCATGGTGCCGGCGGCGAGTTGGCCGTCGAGGGCGGGGGCCCAAGGGATTTGTTTGGTGACGGCGAATTCGAGTTGGGCGTCGGAGAGCCAGGCGTTTTCGCCGGTGTTGAAAACGATGTGCCATTCGTTCCAGCCGCCGTTTTCCCATTCGTAGGCGATGCGGCCGATGACGACGAAGGCTTTGTTGTCGTAGATGCCTTCGGTACCGATTTGGATGGGGCTCGAGTCGTTGGGGTAATCGGAGACCTGGCCTACTTTTTGGAGGTCGACGTCGGTGCGGACGAGGATGCTGTTGCAGTAGGGGCAGGTGGTTTGGACGGCCTGGCTCCATTGAAACTGGACGGGGGCGCCGCATTGCGGGCAGGTGGAGTTGCGGGCGCCGGCGTTGATGGGATTCACGGCGTGTAGGCCCGTTCGAGTTTTCGGATGCTGACTTGGCCGGCGCCGACTAGTTCCGCAAGCACTGTCTTGAAATCATACTCCGGGCGGGGGCGGCAGCAGAAGACGTTTAGGCAAAGGGATGAGTATTCCGGGAAGGTGTGACAGGCGAGATGGCTTTCGCTCAAGAGTAAGAGTCCGGTGAGGCCATCGGTGGTGGGGAACTGGTGCCAAAGGGCCGGGGAGACGGGATGGAGGTCCATCCCGTCAACGAGGCGTTTGAAGAGGTCTTCCAATGTTTCGCGGTGGGCGAGGCGGGCGGCGTCGCAGCCGTGCGCCTCGATCACCCATTCGCAACCGGTCATTTACCTGATTAGGCCTCCGGTTGTTTGGTGCCGCATTCGGGGCAGAACTTGGCGGCCTTGAGGACCTTGGCGCCGCAGTTCATGCAGAAGCGGGTTTCGCCTGCCGGCGCAGCTACGGGGACCGGCGTTACGGGAGCGGGTGGGGGCTGTTGCGGTGGCGGTTGTTGCTGGGGCGGTTGTTGCTGGGGCGGTTGCATGGCGTTACCGAACGCGCCGGCGATCTGTTGGCCGATGCCCACACCGAAGCCCAGCCCTGCGCCGATGCCCGCCATGCCGCCGCCTTCGTTAGCCGCGGCAGTCTGAATGGCTTGCGCGGTCTTGAACTGCGTGTACTGCGACATGTTGCCGATCATGTTCATGCCGATGCGCTCGTCGAGGAGTTTCTGGAGCTCTTCGGGGAGGCTCAGGTTTTCGACCATGAGCGTCTCGAGGGCGAGGCCGAGGGCGGCGAACTCCGGCTGCAGGACGGCGAGCATGCGCTTGCCGACTTCGATTTGGTTCGCGGCCATGTCGAGGAACGGAATGCCGCTTTCGGCGAAGGCGTCCGAGATGTGGGCGATGATCGAGTTGCGGAGTTGGCCTTCGATTTCGGCGACGCGGTAGATTTCGCGGGTGCCGGAGATTTTCTGGTGGAAGGTTTTGGGATCGGCCACGCGCCAGGAGTAGATGCCGAAGGCGCGGAGACGGACCATGCCGAAGTCCTTGTCGCGGATGGTGACGGGCTGCGCGGTGCCCCATTTCTGGTTGGTTTGGGTGCGGGTGGAGAAGAAGTAGACGTCGCTCTTGAAGGGGCTCTGGAACATCTTGTCCCAGTTCATGAGGTTGGTCAGGATGGGCAGCGTTTGGGTGTTGAGCGTGTAGAGGCCGGGACCGAAGACGTCGGCGACGCGGCCCTCGTTCACGAACGCGGCCATTTGGCTTTCGCGGACGGTGAGTTTGGCGCCGTTTTGGATTTCCATGTCCTGCATCGGGTAGCGATTGGCAAGGACACCGTCTTCGCTTTCGACGTGCTGGATGACGTCGATGAACTGCTTGGCGGCGAAGTTCTTCAGGTTGTCGAGAATGCTCAAGATTTCCTCCGTGGACTGCCCGGATCGTTGAGGGCATCGATGAGTATAACGGAATTGGTGGGGTGGTGTTCCCGAAATCGGACGGAACGCGACTCGCTCCAGGAACTTTGGAAAAGCAAGGAGACGCAATCCGGCGTCACCACGGCTCCACTTCGATTCTCCGGGCGGCCATTTGAAAATTTGACGAACGGGGATAGCAGGTACAGGATTGGTTTTCGCCGACGGGATGCTCCGCGACTACCCTATGGCTTTAGCACGAGATGTTTTTCGTACTGGGCGCCAATTGCATATCCTTGGTTCGAGGTTACCTTCACCACGACCTGGAAGGTGGAAGGCCAGTTCCGGTAGCCCTCCGCCGAAAGCCGCCGCCAAAGGTCCTCGAGGCTCTGAGGGTTCGTCATAAAGTCAAAGCTTGCCAGGGAGCCGTCCGACGTGATTCCAGAAAACACCAGCACTCTCGCCTCGCCATCGTCCAGCACGGTAACCAGTCCATGGTTCACCTCGTTCGGCGGCCGCGTGTTCGTGAAGAAGTCCTTGGCGGCGCCGCCGCGATGGATCGCATATTGTTCGAGGTCATTCCGCAAGCTAACTGTGTAGCCGCCCGCCGCGGCAAGATAGCGTTGAATCGCGGGGCTGAATTCCGGGCGGCCGAAGGCTAAGACCGGCCGCCCGCGGAGAGCCGCTCCAGAGCGCAGGGTTGCCTCGGGAAGCAAGTCGGAATGTACACGGCGAAAGGCGAGAAAGCGGGCCGCCGCCGCCGCGCCCGCCGCATCTCCCCAAAGCGTCGCGTTTGGGCTGGGATGCAAGACGAGTTTCGCGTTCGCATTCACTCGCGGCCGGATGAAGTTGAGAAAAGCGGGCGATTGAGGCAAGGGATCGGGAAAACTTGGGTAGTCCTTAGGCGGGACGGCGCCTTGCGCCTCACGCACCCAGAGGTGCACGGGTTGGGCCACCAACAACGCTGCGCTCTGGCCGCCGCCGATTACGGGCTTCCAGAAATCGTCTAGCGGAGAGCGGCTCAAGCCGAACCACGCAAACGACGCAGCGGCGAGCGACGCGACTGCCAAGACCGCGATCCAGGCTCTCCACCTCGGCCCCGGCGGTGCCTCCTCAGTTCCGGGCCCGGGCACCGCAACCACGCTTTCCACAACCGGGCGGTAGCTGCCCTTGGGAATACTAATTCGAGCCGCCGAGCCCGGGGCCTCCCGCCGATAGTAATCGTCCAGCTTCTGTCGCAACGCGTGCATTCTCGTGCGAACTGTAGAGTCCGTATCCGGCGAGAAGTCTTCCGGCCGGCCCAAAGCCTTGGTGCCAAGCTCGTACTCGGTCACCTCGTGTATCCGTCCAAGCTGATCCTGCTCAACGAGATACCGGATCAGCCGCTTCAACTGGTCGGCCCGGCGAAAGGTATCGCTCGCGAGAATTCCGCCCAGGCTGTCTTGCACATCCGCAAGATATAACGTTTCCGTAACGCGTGACAAGTCCCTCAAAGCAGAGGACTTGCACCACAACAACGCGAAAACCTCAAGAAACTGGAAACCTCGTCCCAACCACGGAAACAATCGCGGACGAGCTATGCAGTCCAACCGCAGACAACTCCTCGCCAGCCTCTTGGCCTCCCCCGCCGCCTTCGCCGACGGCCCGACGGGCAACTTGCCCAACGTCGGCCTCCGCTCCGACGGCGGCCCCTCGCCCGCCCGCACCGAGTGCGGCGTTGGCGCCCTAATGCCCTGGGCCGACTCACTCTGGGCAGTCACCTACAACTCGCACAAGGAGCGGACGGGAACGGGCCTAGCGCTTTTCCGGATCGACGAGTCGTTGAAGACGGAGCGCGTTCACCTTCACAACGGCACGCACGCCAACCGCTACCTCCACAAGGAGTCCAATCAGATCTTCATCGGGCCTTACGCCATCGACATGGGCGGCAAGGTTCGCTTCATCGAAGCGCTGAAGGACATCCGCATCACGGCTACCTTCACGCATTTGAAGGACCCCGCCAACCTCGTCTACATGCTCGGCATGGAGGGCGAATTTTACGAGTTGGATGTGACGACTTTGAAGGCGCGCCTGCTGGACGATTTACACGCCCGGCATGGCCGCAAGCAGCGCAGCCATTTCAAGGGCGGCTACATGGGCCAAGGGCGGGTAGTCGTCGCCAACAATGGCTTTTACGCCTTCGGCGAAGAAGAAGCGGGGCTAATCGAGTTCGACGGCACGCGCTGGAACGTGCTGAGCAAGAAGCCGCACATGGAGTGCATGGGCCGGGAGAACATGGGCAACGTCATCTTCTGCACCGGCTGGGACGAGAGCTCGGTGTTGTTCTGGGCGCTAGTCGCGGGCAAGTGGAACAAGTACCGCCTGCCTCGCGGCGGGAATGTTCACCTGCAAGCCTGGCAGACCGAATGGATGCGAATTCGCGAAGTCGAGACGGAGCATTTCTTGATGGACATCCACGGGCTCTTCTACGAATTGCAGCCGCATCCTTTCGAGAATTCAATTTGGGGCGTGAAGCCCATCTGCAACCACCTGCGCATCATTCCGGACTTCGTCGGCTTCCGCGGGCTCTTGGCGCTAGGAGGCAATACCAATTCACCCAACGGCGATTCCAACCGCTACGTCGGCCAGCCGCAGTCCGGCATCTGGTTCGGCAAAACAGACGACCTCTGGCAGTGGGGCAAGCCGAGCGGCTGGGGAGGCCCGTGGCGAAAGCAAGCGGTGCAGGCGGGCGTACCGAGCGACCCCTTCCTGATGACCGGCTTCCAAAACAAGATGCTGCACTTGAAGACCGACAAAGCCGCAACCGCGACAATCGAGATCGATTTCCTAGGCGACGGCTCTTGGGAACGCTACGAAAAGATTGCTGTAAGCGGCTACGCTAAGCACATCTTCCCTAACGGCTTCACCGCGCACTGGGTGCGCGTGACGCTCGACACGTCCTGCACCGCGAGCGCGGAGTTCATGTACTCTTAATGACCTTCGGCCCGCCAATGTGATAGATTATTTCAGATTTCAGGGTTCTCAATGAAAACGATACTCAGCATCTTCCTCGTCGCCGCTGCTTTGCCTTTAGCCGCGCAGCAAGGCCGTGGCACCATCCTCGGCACCGTGACGGACTCTTCCGGCGCTCCCGTCGCGGGCGCGCAAATCAAGGTCACCAACATCGCAACCAACCAGGTCTTTGTCGCCGAGACCACCGGCGAAGGTCTTTACCAAGCGCCGAATCTCGCCGTCGGCGAGTATACGGTCAGCGCCGAAAAGCAAGGCTTCCGCCGCGTCAACCGCACGGGCCTGCAACTGCAAGTCGACCAACGCGCCCAGGTAGACATTCGCCTCGAAGTCGGCCAAGTCACTGAATCGATCGAAGTCACCAGCGAAGCCGTATTGGTAGACACGTCCAATACCTCGATCGGCAAGGTCGTCGACCAAAAGCGCGTCAGCGAATTGCCGCTCAACGGCCGCAACGCCCTGGCTCTAACGCTTCTCACTCCCAGCGTCAAGTCCAACGCCGGCCCCACGGCCTCGGGCTTCGCGGATCGCGGCATTCAGCTTTCGTCGATTTCCATCAACGGCGGCCCGAACGCGATGAACGGGCAACTACTCGATGGCGGCAACAACATCCAGAGCTACATCGGCGAGGTGGCCATCAACCCGGGCGTGGACTCCGTGGAAGAGTTTAAGGTGCAGTCCGGCGGCATGTCGGCTGAGTATGGCTTTACGGCGGGCGGCGTCATCAACATGGTGACGCGCTCGGGCACCAACAAGCTTCACGGCAGCGTTTACAACTTTCTGCGCAACGACGCCCTCGATGCACGCAACACATTCGCTGCTACGAAGCCGCCCTTCCGCTACAACCAATTCGGCGCATCCGCCGGCGGACCGGTCATCAAGGACCGTACCTTTTTCTTCGGCAACTGGGAAGAGTACCGCTACCGCCGTAGCCAGGTGCGTATCGGCAGCTTTCCCACGGTGGGGCAGAAGGGTGGTAATTTCACGGACCTACGGAACCCACTAGGCGCGTTGATACAGATCTTCGATCCGTACTCCACCACTGGTTCCGGAACGACCGTGGCTCGCACGCCCTATCCCGGAAACGTCATTCCCGCAAGCCAGATCGATCCGGTGGCCCGGGCCATCAATGCGTTCTATCCCGACCCAAATCGTACGCCCGCAACCGAAGCCGAGCGCCTGACGAACGCGAACAATTTCCAAACGAACGCGAGCGAGATTCAATCGATGCGGCAGTACACATTGAAAGGCGACCATCGCTGGACGAACGCGAACTCCATGTTCGTACGCTACAGCTTCTTCAACCACAAAACCGACAACGGCGCGGGCGGCGCGACGATCTATCCGAACGAGGTCGTATCGAAGCGCGATGACGACCTGAAGAACTGGAACGTGGTGTTGAGCGATACGCATGTGGTTTCGCCAACCATCGTGAACGAACTGCGCATCGGCGCGACACGCGGCTACTTCCCCTTCGTGGTGCGCAGCTTTGGGGGCGACTGGCCTTCGAAGCTGGGCTTGCCTTCGATCGTGCCAGCGGACACCTTCCCGGCGATCAACAACGGTTTGACGGGTTTCAACACCGGCACCGCCGGTCTGCGCGGCAGCTTGAACTGGCAGTTCCTCGATCAAGTCAATGTCGTACGGGGCAAGCATTCGATGAAGATCGGCTTCGACCTGCGTTTGCTGCAAGGGCATAATCTGCAACGCTCGCAGCCGTCGGGCTCTTACAACTTCGGCGCCGGACTCAGCGGCAATCCCATCGCGCCGGCCGGCACCGGCAACCCTTACGCATCCTTCCTGGTGGGCGCGGTAAGCACCGCCAGCGTTTCGACGCATATTGGCGAATCGCAAGTAACCCATTCGATCAGCGGCTATTTCCAGGACGATTGGAAAATCAGCCGCAAGTTAACGCTAAACCTAGGCCTGCGCTACGACTATCAATCGCAAGCCGTCGAGCGGAACAATGGCGCGTCGAACTTCGACCCTTTCTGCACTTTGCCCAACGGTCTGGTGGGCTGCACGGTTTTCGCCGGCGTCGGGGGCCAGCCCCGCAATTGGCGAGGCGAGGATTACAAGAATTTCGGTCCGCGCGTTGGATTCGCTTACGATCTCTTCGGCAATACCAAGACAGTTCTACGCGCCGCCTACGGCATGATGTATCCGTCGCAAATGTGGCGCGAGAACTATGGAAACGCAGCTGGCTTTGCGCAGAACGTTACGCAGTATCCGCAAGCGGATGTGAACCGGCCCGCATTCCAACTGCGTCAAGGCTTCCCGTCGGCGCCTCTACAACCGCTGGGCGCTGCGCTCGGCGCGGCGGCGTTTCTTGGGCAAGGAGTCGCCTACGACGAATCGGACGGCAACATACCCCGCATCCAGCAGTTCACGGTTAGCTTGCAACAGCAAGTATGGAAAACGTGGGTCTTGGAAGCCTCCTACGCCGGAAACCTTGGCCGCGGCCTTACGGCCGGCAGCTATGACATGAACCAGCTCGACCCGCAATTCCTTTCGCTCGGCCAGGCGCTCACGCAACAAGTGCCAAATCCTTTCGCCGGCCGCGTGCCGGGCGCACTCGGCGGGGCGACGATCTCGCGCGAACAATCGCTCCGGCCCTTCCCCTACTACAGTGGCGTGACGGTCCGTAATCCGCGCTTGGGCAGCTACAACTCACACTTGCTACTCCTCAGCGCCGAGAAGCGCATGTCGCGCGGCCTGACTTTTTTGTTCTCCTTTACCGGCGGCAAGGTGATCAGCGACAGCATCGCGACGCCCGTAAACTTCGGGCCCATCGAACAGGCCTCCGTCGTCGGCTATCAGAACGGTAAGTACAACCGCGCCGCCGAGCGCAGCGTGGATCCCTCGGACGTAGCGCAACGCGCGACCGTCAGCCTCGTTTACGAATTACCCTTCGGCAAGAACCAGCAAGGCTGGAACAAGCTGACCGGCGGCTGGCAGGTGAACACGATCGGCGTGATGCAGACCGGCATTCCGCTCTTGGTCTCCGGCGCGAATAACCAACGCGCCTCGCGCCCCGATTCGACGGGCAAGTCGCCGAAGATCGACAATCCCACGGCGGCGATGTGGTTCGACCGGACCGCATTCGTTAACCCGGCGCCGTTTACCTTCGGCAACCTCGGCCGCGTCATTCCCGATGTGCGTACGCCAGGCACTGTGAACTGGGACTTGAGCTTCGTGAAGAACACCCGCTTCACGGAACGCTTCAACCTGCAATTCCGCACCGAGATGTTCAACTTCATGAACCACGTCAACCTCGGCGCGCCGAATACGGGCTTCTCACCCGGCCCGAATGGATTTAACCAATCGGGCGCCTTCGGCGTGATCACCTCGGCTCGCGACGCCCGGACCATCCAGATGTCGCTTAAGCTTATGTTTTGATGTTGCGAAGACAAGTTCTGCCTCTCGCCTTGGCCCCACTCGCTTCATCGAGTGGGGCCAAGCGCGTTTTGGACTATGAAGTCTGGGACGTCTTTTCCGCTAAGCCGCTGCTGGGGAATCAACTCGCGGTCTTCTTCGACGCGGGGGACCTGGACCCAGCCACGATGCTCGCTATCACTCGCGAGATGAACTATTCCGAATCGACCTTTGTCAGCGGAACGAAGACAAGGATCTTCCTGCGCACCGAAGAGATTCCCTTCGCCGGCCACCCGGTACTTGGCACGGCCTTTGCGTTGTGGAATCGTGGCGGGAGGAAGGCCAAGCGCGTCACGCTCGATTGCAAGATCGGCCCCGTGCCGGTCGACTTCAACGATGGCATCGGCATGATGACGCAGCCGGAACCGGTCTTCGCCGAGAATCACGGCCATGCCGCGATTGCGCCGCTACTGGGCACAACGATCGATCAACTCGACACTGCGACGCCAATTCAGAATGTCTCCACGGGCCGGCCCAACTTGCTAGTAATGTTCAGATCGCTCGCGGCCTTGCAGCAGGTCAAATACGATTGGCCCGCGATTGACCGTTACTTCGCCAGCGGTGATCGTCAGAGGTCCTTCTACTTGTTGACTCGCGAAACGGTAGACCCGGCGAAGCAGTTCCATGCCAGGAAGATTTCGAAATTGGGCGAGGATCCGGTCACCGGCTCGGCGGCTGGCTGCGCTATCGCTTGGATGGTGGAATACGGTCTTGTGCCGTCCGCCAAGCGAATTCGGCTGGAGCAAGGGACGGAAATCCAGCGCGGCGGCGAGGCTTTGCTAAGCGCGGAGCGGATGGGCGGCAAGGTCACCAACGTGAAGGTAGGCGGCTCGAGCGTGCTGGTGATGCGCGGGCGCTTCGAGTTTTGACGCAAGTTCTGATTTAATTAAGTCCTATGACAATATCGATGCCCGCGGCGGGACATGGTCCCGGCTATCTCATCGTCGGTGGAAAACAGGAAGACGTGCTGCCCTTGGCTAAGGACGGCTACGTCGCTTGCGTGGTAGGTGAAGGAAACTGGCAGGCCGCTCTGGCGTCGATGTGGGCGAACCCCTGCATCGACGGCACGATCACGGTGTCGCAAGGCGGAAACGTTTGGGAAGAGGAACGGCCTCAGGCGTAGATAGGCTTGAGGTCAAGAACAAAGCCTTCGACGGGGCCCTCGCCGCGAATGTCAGCGGGGGACTCGAGCACTTCGACTGCTTGGCCCGGCCGGTAGATTTCCACCCGGCGGGCGATAGGGTCGATTAGCCAGCCGAGTTGGCAGCCGTTCTCCATGTAATCCTGCATCTTGTCGCGTAAGTCGCGCATGCGGTCGTCAGGAGACCGCAATTCCACCATGAACTCGGGGGTGAATACGGGGTAGCGTTCACCGCGTTGCTTGGCCCGCTGCCAACGAGCGAGATTCGACCAAGCGGCGTTTGGGGAACGCCGCGCGCCGCTCGGCAGGCGGAATCCAGCTTGATCACCATTGACAAGACCCGGCGTCGCGGATCGCGCCCAGAGCTTTAGTTGAAAGATAAGCTCCGCGTTGCGCGCGTCGCTGTCGGGATCGGTGGGGGGCATTATGATGAGGCGTCCGTCGGCGGTATACTCCACCAAGGAGTCGGGAAACTGGGCGCAGATAGCGAGGAAATCCTCTTCGCTGATGTCCGGGATCGTGAGGGACGCCGGCAGCATCTCGCGGATCGCAGGAAGTGCGCTCGTGGTGGCGATCACGCCTCTATTATAGGTCCCGTAGGAGCAAGGGAAGGCGGTCGGCATGTGGAACATGAACCACCTCAAAACCCGCCGCCCGCGCGCTTGCGATGCCCGCCTCGCTGTCTTCGAAAACCAGTGGACGCCTAACACCGAGACGGCGGGCAGCTTCGAGATACGGTTCCGGATGCGGCTTCAAATTTGCGACATGATCCCCGAAGACCATCGTGGCGAAGAGCGATTCCAGACCCAACTGCGCAAGCACCGGCTCCACTTCGAGCTGGTAGCTGGAACTCACCACGGCAATCGGAACATCAAAGCCTTCCACCAGACGCCGCCTTGTAGCGGCGGACATCGGCGGCTCAGCCAGAATCCGTTCGCGTAGCATTTCTTTCTTACGGGGGTACTGCGCATAGAGCGCATCGAAATCGACGCCGGCTTGCGTGGCTAGTTGCGAAACCATCTGCCGGTCGGAGACTCCAATACAGTTCCGCTCGTAGGTATCCCAATCCAGCTCGATTCCAAAGGGCCGAAGAATTTCTTGCCAGCAGGCGTAGTGCAAGGGTTCGGAATCGACGAGGGTGCCGTCGAAGTCGAAGAAGAGCGCGTCGTATCGCAAACTAATTCAAGTTTAGCGAGCCGATGATTTTGTCGAAGGTCGGCTGTAACTGATTCATCTGCTTCTCCGGCGCGATGAAGACCAAATAGAACATGCCGCCGCGATGCTCAAAGGTCACCACGGTATCGATCTCGCGGCCGCCATCGATGGGCGACTGGCTCGTCAGGCGGGTGACATAGACGGGCCGGCCGTTGACGGTATTCTGGGAAATCTGGGGACGGCTGTTGCCCATCGACGGATTCGACTGCATGATCTGTTGAATCAGGCGCTCGGTGTCGCCCCGGAAATCGAACTGGTTGTTGTCGTCTTCATAGTGGCTGGCAATGACACCGATGCCGATTTGCGCTTGGCCGTTTTGGCCTTGGCTGATCCCTTCGCGCGGGGCGATCGTTACAGACGGCGCCTTAGGGTCGCCGTAGGCGTTCCAGGCTTCTGGGTAACTCACGCGGAAGCCGTCCCCAGACCAGGTGCGCGAACCGTCTCCATTGGCGGGCGGCTGATTGGGCGCCTGTCCACCTTGCGATGTGCCAGGGCGCTTCTTCGGCGCGGGCATGCCCTTCGCTAGCGTCTTCATGCGCTCAAACTTTCCGGTGTCGGCCGTGAACTCGCGACGCGGAAGCTTCACCACTTCCTCGCTGACGTACTTGACTCGATTTCCGGGGTTAGGGTGCGAGCTCATGAATTGCGGCCCACCCTTGCCACCTTGGGCTTCGAGCTTTTCGAAAAAGCGCGCCATCTCAATCGGGTTGTAACCTGCGGCGTGCATCATGCGCGCGCCCAGCAGGTCCGCTTGTTCCTCCGCGCCACGCGAGAATTTCATCATCACGCTATTGGCGCCCAAGCCAACGCCCAACTGCGTCAACATCCCAGTGATGCCGCCCTTCATTTGGCCGTAAACTCCCGCGATCATCGCCGGAATCTGCAGCGCATAACTTTTGGTGACTTGGTTCGTCGAGTGGCGCAGCGCGATGTGAGAGACCTCGTGCGCGATGACGCCCATCACTTGACCTTCGTTGTCGGCGTTGAGAATGATGCCGGTGTTGATGTAGACAGGCCCGCCGGGCAGCGCGAAAGCGTTGATGTTCGGATCGTTGACCGCCTTGAACTGATACGGAAATCCGTTGGCAAGCTGTTGCGACGCGATCTTGTTGCCCAACTCCGCGATGTACTGCTGGATCGGACCGCTCGAAATCGCCTCCACCTCCTGCTCAATCTGCTGCGCGTATTCCCGGCCCATCTGTACATCTTGGTCCTTGGAGAATAGATTCCAGCCCGGTTTGAGCTCCTTCAATTTCGGAGCGTTTTTGCTTTGCGCGAAGGCCGCGGAAGGGGCTAGCAAAGCGAAAACGAGTAAGGAAGACAGGCAGCGGCGGGGCATATGGAAGAACGGGGTCCTTTCGGCTAATCGCTATAATAATGCCATGAATCCCACGGAAAAGATTTGGCACAACGGTAGACTGATCAACTGGCAAGACGCGACCATTCACGTCCTTAGCCATGTAGTCAGCTACGGTAGCGCCGTTTTCGAGGGCGTTCGTTGTTATGAGACGAAAAATGGACCGGCCGTGTTTCGTTTGAAGGAACACGTGCGCCGTATGTTCGACTCCGCGAAGATCTACCGCATGGACATGTCGAAGTTCGACATCGATCAGGTGTCGGCGGCGATGGTCGAACTCGTCCAAGTGAACAAATTGAAGAGCTGCTACTTCCGCCCGATCGCGCTGCGCGGCTACGGCCGCATCGGCGTCAACGGCTTGGCGAACCCGATCGAGCTGTACATCGCCTGCTGGGAATGGGGCAAGTACCTGGGCGAAGAAGCGCTAGCCAACGGCGTGGACGTCTGCATCTCCAGTTGGAACCGCATGGCCGCCAACACGCTGCCCGCCTTGGCGAAGAGCGCCGGCAACTATAACAATTCGCAGTTGATCAACATGGAAGCCGTCGCCAACGGCTACAGTGAGGGCATCGCGCTCGACACAAACGGATACGTCAGCGAAGGCGCGGGCGAGAACCTCTTCGTGATCCGCGATGGGGTGATCTACACGCCTGGTTTCAGCTTTAGCGTGCTGCCGGGCATTACGCGCAATTCGATCGTGACGCTTGCGCGCTCGCTGGGATATCAAGTCGTCGAAACCGGCGTTCCTCGCGAAATGCTCTACATCGCCGACGAAATCTTCTTTACGGGCACGGCGGCCGAAGTGACGCCGATCCGCAGCATCGACAAGATCACCATCGGCGCGGGCAAGCGCGGACCGATCACCGAACACATTCAACAGGAGTTCTTCGGGATCGTCGAGGGCAAGAAGGAAGACCGCTTTGGCTGGTTGACGCCGGTGCCGGTGCCGGTCGGGGTTTAAGGAAGCCTAAAGATCGAATCGCTGCTCGCACTAGCGAACTGGCCACCTCCCCCGAGATTCTCCAATTCGTTTCGTTCGAGCAGCGACGATCTAAGATGTTTGTAGCAGCCGCGCGGCTCTCTTGACAAGAGGAAACTGCGCGGCTGCGGCAGTTTTCCAGAGCTTTTTTCGCGAGTGGAATCAAGGAGATGGCGGTGAGTCCATGTGGACAAACTGTGAATAAAACAATATGAGCCAAAAATGTTTCAGCCTCGATTACCGTTCCGGCGCGCCCAGCCAAGTGCGCTTCGGGAATGTGATCGAGGGAGTCGACGAATTGATCCATCCGCCGGAGACTCCGCTGCCTTATGTCGCGCCGGGTTTCATCGACCTGCAAGTAAACGGCTTCGCGGGCGTGGACTACTGCGCGCCTGGCGCGAGCCTCGAAGACATCGAGCGCAGTTTGCAGGCGCAGTTCGCCTGCGGCGTGACGCGCTTGTTCCCGACCGTGATCACCGGCGGCCGGGACACGATGTGCGCGGCGCTTGAGATGTTAGCCAAGGCGAAGCGGGACTTGCCCAACGGCGAGGCGATGGAAGGCTTTCACGCCGAGGGGCCGTTTATCTCGGCCGAGGACGGCCCGCGCGGCGCGCATCCCGTGCAGCATGCGAGGCCCTATAGTCTCGCGGAGTGGCGCGAGATGCAGAACGCCGCGGAAGGCAACATCAAGATATTGACGCTCTCGCCGGAGTATCCCGGCGTCGGCCAGTTTGTGCGCGAGGTGGTGAGCGAAGGAGTGGTGGTGAGCATCGGCCACACCAAGGCCACGCGCGAGCAGATCCAGGAAGCGGTGGACGCGGGCGCGACGATGTCCACGCACATCGGCAACGGCGCGCATGCGATTCTGCCGCGGCACCCGAACTACATTTGGGAGCAGTTGGCGGAAGACCGTTTGACGGCGAGCTTCATCGTCGACGGCATTCACTTGCCGCCGAGCTTCTTGAAGGTCGGCCTTCGCGCGAAAGGTCTGGAGCGTTCCGTGCTGGTGACCGATGCGGTGATGCCAGCGGGCTGCGAGCCGGGGCCGTACCGGCTGGGCGAAGTAGAGGTGACGTTGCACCCGGGCGACAAGGTAACCTTGCGCGACGGTAATCGCCTAGCGGGCTCGGCGCTCCAGATGCATATAGGTGTGGGAAATTTGATGTCGCTCGCGGGGTTGAGCCTGGTGGATGCGGTTACGCTTGCGACGTCGAACGCGGCGCGCGCTGGACGCATTGGCGGCCGGATGCGCGGTCTGAATCCCGGAGAGCGCGGCGATCTCGTCGAGTTCACCTTGACCGGCAAGCGGCTTAGCGTCGAGCGGACTTGGCTCGCTGGCCGCCTGGTTTACGAGAGAGCCTAATGGAAGAACTGTTTCGGCTGGCGAACTTGAGCGTACTTCCGGGCTGGCTCTTACTGATCGTGGCGCCGGGCTGGAAATGGACGCAGCGCTATTGCACGCTGTTCATTCCCGTGGCGCTGGGGTCGCTCTACGCATGGCTATTACGCACCGGCTTGGGCGATGGCGACTTCGGCAGCTTAAGCGGCGTGATGAAACTGTTTGCCCTGCCGCAAGCGGCGTTCGCGGGCTGGGTGCATTACCTGATCTTCGATCTATTCACCGGCGCCTGGGAAACGCGCGACGCCCGTGAGTTGAAAATTCTCCGCTGGCTCTTGCTGCCTTGCCAGTTGATGACCTTTCTGTTGGGCCCGATTGGGTTAGCCTTGTATCTTCTACTGCGGGGAGGTCTGCGCAAGCGATGGGAAATTGGAGCCTGAATCCGGCCGATTGGTACCGCAAGGCGGCCGAGGGCAGTGAGTTCTGCGCGCTAGCCGGCCTGGCGCATCTCTTCGCGCTGGGCCTAGTTCTCATCGCGATGTACTTCGATCAGCGGCAGGTCTTGGGCATCAACCTTTGGATCAAGCCGGCCAAGTTCCTGGTCTCGTCGTGGATTTTTCTTTGGACCCTGGGCTGGCTCCTAAGCCTGGTGGAAGCTGCCGCGGTGAGCAAGAGTTGGGTCGGCGGTATTGCGGCCACGATGATCCTGCTAGAGAACGTGGCGATCTGCGGCCAAGCGCTGCGGGGCGACCGCAGCCATTTCAACGTTTCGAGCGCCTTCAATGGCGCAATCTTCGGGCTGATGGGCGTGATGATCGTTATTAACACGATTGCACTCGCGTGCTTGCTCTACTGGTTCTTCGCGATGCCAAAGGCGATGCCCGCCGGAGCGCTATGGGGTTGCCGCCTAGGCGTGCTAATGGCGGTGCTCGCGAGCCTGCAAGGCGGCTATATGTCGGTGTACGGAGCGCACACGGTGGGCGCGGCGGATGGTGGCGCGGGCTTGCCAGTCTTGAATTGGTCCACGCAGGCAGGGGACTTGCGCATCGCGCACTTTATCGGTTTGCACGGGATGCAAGTCTTGCCATGGGCGGGATTTCTGCTGAGCGAATTTGGGGCGAGCGCGGGAGTGTTCTTAGTCGCTCTGTTTTACTACGGCGCCTTCGCGCTCGCGTTTTTGCAGGCTATCGCGAAGAAGCCGCTATTTTTCTAGGCCGGCGGCTAATTGACCTTTTCATGGCAAAACGAGCAATCGTTCGGCGCCTTGTACTTGGAATGGCAACTCATGCAGTCGCCCATCGTGGTGCCCTTGGCCTTGACGATCTGCGGCATCGTCCCGACTTCGCCGTGACACTCCGCGCACGAAGCGCCGGCGTCCAAGTGCGATTTGTGGCTCCAGAAAACGAACGAGGGCACTTGGTACACACGAACCCAAGGCACACGCTTTTTCTCTTCGACGAATTTGGCGAGGCGCTGGATCTCCGGTGAATCGGTCTTGATAGTCTTGTGGCACGCCATGCACTTCGCCTCGGCGGGAAAGGTCATCATTTCGCCGGGCGAGGGGTTGACGTGGCAAGTTTTGCACTCAAGCTTTAGCGTTCCCACGTGATGCTGGTGGCTAAAAGCGATGGGTTGTTTGACCGGCTCCGCCGGCTCGGCGGCGAACGAAAACAGCGCCACGATCAATGCCACCAGCGCGATGCACAGCCAGCGCATCAGAGATTGCCCTTCTTCCGTTCCGCCACGACATATTCGCTCGCGCGCATGGTCAGGGCCAGGATCGTCAGAGTCGGATTCTGCGCACCACCGCTCGCGAACGCGCTCCCATCGACGACGAAGAGGTTTTTGACGTCGTGACACTGATTCCAGCCATTGAGAACGCTCTTCTTCGGATCGCTGCCCATGCGGCAGGTTCCGAGTTCGTGGATGCTTTCGCCCGGCGGCGCCATTTGCCAATGGGATTCGAGAATCTCGAAACCCGCGTCCCTGCAAAGCTCTTCGGCGACTTGTTGCGAATCCTTCGCCATATTGAGTTCGTTGTCCGTGTACTTCTGAGTGATGTGGAGCACCGGGATGCCCCAAGCGTCCGTCTTCAACTTGTTGATGCGCGCGAAGTGCTCATGGCGCGGTAAAACTTCGCCCATCGTCGTCATGCCGAAGCCCGCGCCTTGAGTCTCGTCGAGCTTCTTCCACAGCGCTTCACCGTAAAGCGGAAACATCTGCGGGCCGGGGCTGCCGCCGCTGCCAAAGTCGTAGGCGTAGCCACGGAGAAACTTCTTCTCGCGCTTATCCAAGTTGCGGAAGCGCACGATGTAGCCGCCGCCGCGAGAATTGCCCCCCGGGATAAGGGCCGACACGACGTTCTTGACGTAGAACTGATCGAAGAGGTAGTGTCCGAGGACCCCGCTCGAATTCGCCAGTCCGCTATTGAGCAAGATACGCGTGGACTCCAAACAAGAGGCGCCCAACATCACCACTTGCGCCTTCACGTGAAATTCGCGCTTCGAAACGCGATCCACGAAGTGCGCGCCGTTCACCTTACCAGTGCCCTTATCGACGCTCAACTCGCGGACCACGGCATTGGGAACCAGGTTCAGGTTCCCAGTCTTTTGCGCCACCGGCAAGAGCAGGTTGTAGCTGCTAGCGAGCGTGCCTTGGCTACGCCTTTGTTTGGTGGTGGGGATGCCGCGCTTCTTGCAGGCGTCGATGAACTTGCGCACGGCCGCGCTATCGCGCGATTCGTCCGGGTCGAGCACGCCATCGGGCAGTTGCGGCAGGCCTTCCTTGCGGCCGCTCACCTTGAAGATGGGCTCGACGCGATCGTAAAAAGGCGCGAGGTCCGCGTAGGAGATCGGCCAGTTTTCGCCGAAGCCGTCGTGATCCTTGCATTTGAATTCGTAGTCGCTCAAACGCCAACTAGCGCGGCCCCACGCCAAGGTCTTCCCGCCGACCAAACGCATACGCACCCAGAAATAGGGATTCGCGGGGTCGTAGGTATACGGATTCTCTTGTTCGTCGGCCCACTGGTTCGCGTTGAACTCATCGGCCTGCGTGACATGCGGAAAACGTCCGGGCTTGCCGAAGCCGCGATACGGCAAGTCGCTCACGGAGCGAAGCACGCGTTGCTTTTCGTAGTCGATGAGCGGCCCCGCGTCGAGCACCGTGCACTTCACGCCCATTTGCGTCAGCGTGTAGGCGGCCATGCCGCCCGATGCGCCGGCGCCAATGATCAATACCTCCGTATCCTCCATCAGGCGCTCCCCAAGGGCAGCCAATAGTTGCCCAGGCCGGTGGCGGAACGGCTGCGGGAGCTCATGGCCTCGGCGTACTCGCGGGAGTTCAAGGTCGCGCGGTAGAACGCCACCTTCGCCATCGTCAGGAACTTCCCGTACGGCGTCTCTTTACCCATCTCCTGCGCCAAGCCAGCTTCTCCCGTGGCGCGAAAACTCGCGAGACCCGCGCGGTACTGACGTTGCAGCGGGGCGGGACTTTCGCTCAGCAGGAAATCGAGAAACTCGGCGGCCTTCGCTTCCTTGGCGCCGGGCCTACCGTCGTAAGCGGGGATCAAAGTGTCTCCGAGCTTGGCGAAGTCCGCGAACGCAGCCCCGAAGAATTTCGCGCGGCCCTCCGCCACGGCTTCCGCCGCGACAGCGATCGCCTTTTCCTGCTGCGAAAAAAGCGTCTCAGCCGCGGCGGAACCGAGCAGGCTCAACAACGCGGCCCGGCGCTTGACCGGCGAACCTATTTCGAGAAGCGCAGACACACGGGCCTCCCGACACTGACCGTCTCGCCCACCTTCTCGAGCGTCTTCTTCTGGCGGTTGATCCGGAATACCGCCACTTGATCGGAATCTTGCCCGGCGGCGAGCAAATACTTGCCATCGGGACTGAGGACGAATCCGCGCGGCGTCTTCACACCCAGTTTCACCGCTTCGACGAGACGAAGCGAACCCGTCGCGGGATCGGTCTCAAAAACCGCGATGCTATCGTGGCCGCGGTTAGAACTGAAGACCAGCTTCCCGCTCTTGTCGAGTAGGACTTCCGCGCCGCTCTTGTTGCCGGTCCAATCCGCCGGCAAAGCCGAGGCCGTCGCGATAGCCGGCGTCGCACCCGAAGATCCATTCCACCGGAAGGAACTGACGGCGCCCTGAAGTTCGTTGACGGCATAGACGAGGCCATTCTTGCCGAGCGTCACATGCCGGGGCCCGCCGCCCTTGGGGCTCTCGAGTTGCGCGACTTCCTTCAATTTGCCCGCGCCCTTATCAAACGAATAGACCTTGATCTGATCGATCCCGAGGTCGGCGATAAAGAGATAGCGGCCGTCCTTGGTGAAATTGACGGAATGCGCGTGTGGCCCTTGCTGGCGGCCACGGTCGACGCTAGATCCCTTGTGCTGGACCACTTCGCTCGGCTTGCCCAAGGAACCGTCGGCGTTAACGGGAAAGATGGCGGCGCTGCCGCTGCCGTAGTTGGCGACCGCCAGCCATTTGCCGCTAGGGTCCAAATTCAGATGGCAGGGAGAAGTGCCTTCGCTGGCCTGCGAATTCAACGCGCGAAGCTTGCCAGGCGATTCAATCGCAAAGGCGCTCACGGTCCCGCCCCCGGCTTCGTTGACGGCATACAGGAACTTGCCATTCCTCGCGACCGCGAGGAACGATGGACTCACGCTTTCGGCGGCGAGCGCCGGAGCGCTCATCTTCCCGGTCGCGGGATCGAAGCGGAAGCTGTAAATGCCCTTGCTGCTCGAGTTCGCGCCCGTATACGTACCGACGTAGACAACGTGTTCAGCCGCGATCGCGCTTAACGCCAGCGCCGCCAGACTCAAAATTAGTTTCTTCATGAACTTGATTCGATCAACGATATTCTTTCATTTTCCTGCCGCAGCAAACGTGCGACGGCGATGGCGAGCGAGAAAAATATCGGGCCCGCGAACAACCCAATCAGTCCAAAGGCCTGTACGCCGCCGAGGAGCGCGAAGAACATGACGCCGGTATGCATTTGGGTGCGCTCGCCCAGCACAAGCGGGCGGATCACATTGTCGGCCATGCTCACCACCAGCGCGCCCCAAGCCAGCATGCCGAGACCTTGACCCACGGCGCCGGTAGCGAAGAGGTAAATCGCGGCGGGCACCCAAACCAGACCCGCGCCAAACATCGGAATCACGCTCAGAATCGCCGTGACGGTTCCCCAAAGAATCGGCGAAGGGATGCCGAGAAACCAGAATCCGATGGCCAGCAAGGTTCCTTGAGCTAGAGAGACGCTCAGGACGCCGTAGACATTGGCGAAAACGAGCTTTTCGATCTCGGCGAATAGCGTCTCCATCGCCTCGCGCGAAATGGGCGACCAAGCGCGAACGCCCTCGAGAATCCCAGGGCCGCTATCGAGCAAGAAGTAGAGCGTGATTAAGGAAATGAAGCTGCTCGCGATCCAACTGCCGACGCCTTGTAGGCTCTGCAGACCCTTCGTCGCCGCGCCTCCCGCCAAGCCTTGCAACTTACCCCAAAGCATTGAATCGAGTTCTTCGCGAGGCACGCCGATCCAGCCGCTCACTTTGTCCAGCGCCAACGCCCAATACTCGAAGCCGCCACTCGGGCCGAGGGATTGGTTCAGGAGATCGTAGGCATGCTTCGCTTCACGTACCAGAACAAGCCCAAAGAGCCCGAGGGGCAGCAGAAATAGAAATCCAACGCCAAGACAAGTGAGTAGAGCGGCGAGGCCCGGCTTCCCAGTCTTCCTGCAAAGCCAACGGTGCAGGGGATAGAACACGATCGCCAAAATTCCGGCCATGAATAGCTCGCTCCAGAACGGACCGAGCACGCGAAAACAGCCGTAGAGAAGGCCGCCAAGCATGAGGAGCAGCGCGAGGCGGCCAGGGGTCAAAGTCGGAAACATAGGCGCTAGCGCCTATTGTTCCACCTTATGAGGCGGCGCCTTACGTGGCCGAAGCGTCCATCTGCATTGCGCCCCAGCTATTGCCCTCGGTGTCCTGGAAATAAACAAGCCATCCAATGGTTGGCACCGCCATCTTCGGCACGGTAATTGTCGCGCCATTCGCTTGTAGCTTCGCGATCGTGGCGTCAATGTTTTCGACGCCGATTGTCGTCACCACTCCTTGACCGGGAAAGGCCCGCTTCATCAGCCCGCCGTTGATGCCGGGCGCCTTCTCGTCGCCGGTGCCGGCCATCCAGTATTCCATGGGCCCCGGCCAAGATTCGAAACTCCAACCGAAAACATTTCGGTAGAATTCCATTGCGCGGGCGGGATCGTCCGCCGGAACTTCAAAGTGCATTGGTCTTGACATCTTCATTCACCTTCCTGTACTCGCGGCCGGCTCCTGCCCTTTCACTTGCGTCAAGAACCCAATCAACCCGCCGGTGATGAAACCGGGCAGCATGATTTCGAGGTAATAGTGTTCGCCCGTTTCACTGGGCGCCGCCGCGACTAGATATGCGAACAAGAGGCCCAAGGCCGCGCCGAGCATCACTCCCTTGGGAACGCTCTTCACCTTCAGCGCGAACCAGCCTGAGATCAGCCCCACGATCATGCCCTTGAAGCTGGATCCCATCAGGATGCCCGCCATGAAGTCGCGCACCGCGGGGGTGAACCACGCGGTCGCTCCATCGATCAATCCCAAAATAAGTCCGGCCACGAGGCCAACCACTGGCTTTTTCATGTTTCCTCAAATCTCCTGTCCAAGACTGTATACAGGCGAAGGGGGAAAGTCTTTAAGACCAGCGCAAAAAAAACAAAAATAATTTCGTGGCGGCGTACGCGGCCAGTAGCAAAATGAGCACCTGGTTGTTTCGCGCCCAACGCCACACTTGCTCCCACCATGCTTCGCGATAGACGGAGACGGGCGCTCCGTCTTGCCAGCGGGTGACATCGTCGATGGCCTCCCGAGCCGTTGCGTACACGGCGTTGGCGATCGAACACAGCGGCTTCGGCGCGTCGGCGGGTAAGCAAAAAGCGAGTAGCCGGGCCAGCGCCTCCAGGTCGGTCCGCGCTTCGCCACCGCGCTCGGCGATTCCCCAATCCAAAACGATAACCTCGCCATACTCGCCAACGAGCACGTTGTCCGGCTTCAAGTCGCGATGCTTCACGCCGCGGCTGTGGGCGAAATCCAAGGTCTCAGCGACCGCCAGCCAAAGGCGCAAGCGCTCGCGCAGCGGCGTGGGAGCGTCGATGGCCTCGGCGAGTGTTTTGCCGCGGACAAGCCGCATCGCGTAGTAGCTACGTCCGTCGGCAAGTTCGCCGGTGTCATACACCGGCGCGATGCCAGGGTGCTCCAGGGTCGCCGCGATGCGAGCCTCTTCCATCACGTCCGCGCCGCTATGCAACACCTTCATGGCCACACGCCGTTCGAGGCGCGTATCCTCAACCTCCCAAATCGCACCCATGCCTCCCTTCCCCAGTAGCCCGTGCAAGCGGTAGGGCGTTCCGGAGAGATCGGGCTCCACGCTCACACGAAGCAAATGCCCGAGGACGGAGTCTTCAAGAGGCATCATTCGGCGAAGAGCCGCCTTGCTTCGACGCGAAATTCTCCTTCGTTCACGCTCAAAGCGGCCAAGCGTTCGAGCGCGAACTTGCGCAGTTCGCGCCGCGCCCAGGCGAGGTAGTTAGTGATCTGCGTCGCGGAGGTATCGAAGCGTCGGGCGAGATCTTCGTAACTCGGGCGCGTTTCCGGCGCCAGGTCATAGGCGGAGAAGACTTCGAAAGCGACGCGCTTACCGCGAGCCTCGGCGAGCCGTTTGAGATCGGCGATGGCGAGGCTCATGATCTCACGCTGCCATTCGCGAAGAAAGATCGTTTCCGGATCGGGGCCGCTATCGGCGAGATCGAAATCGAGGGGCTCGCTAGGTTTGCGCGCACTCAGACGCGATCGGGCGTGATTATCCAGGCAGACTCGCAGGTAGTTATGAAACGAGCCTTGCGATAGGTCATAGCGCTCGACGACGTCCTTGGCCAGCAGGCCCGCGAAGAATTCCTGCGTCCAATCCTCGGCGAGGTCGCGATCGAGGCGCCAGCGCCGCACGAGGTAGCGAAACGCAGGCTGCCAGTAAGCCTCGCTGAAGCGATCCCAAGCGGCGGCGCGGAGCTGCGGCTGATCGGACTCAATGCCCGCCAAAACCGAGTAGCGCGTTGCCGGAAACACGCCTCTATACTAACCGCTACGGCAACAAGCGCGGCGTCTCAAAAAGATCGCGCCCAAAGATACCGCGCAGCAAGTAGTTCACGTCCGGCACTCGATACTCCCCGCTTTCCAGAAACTGCGCCGCTTGAAAGAGCGCGGTGCCTCCGATCATCAAGGTCTCGGGACGTAGCTCGGCGAACGCCGCGAGATAGGTATGCGGATTGGCGGGCAGACTCGAAATCGCTTCACGCGCCAGATCGTGGCGGTAAGCGCTAACGAGGTGGTATTCGAAAGCGCCGCGGATCAATTGCCCATTCGACGGATTCGGCACCGTCTGATCCCCAACGGCATATTGAAAAAGGACACGCTTAATGCCATTGCCATAGAGAGTCGCTTGTTTCAAGAACGGCCCAAACGAAGCGGGCGCGGCGTCGCTTTCGAGCATGAGCGCGCGGTCGAGGTACTCAAGATAAACCCCACTTCGAGCGTCGCTCAAGACGCGAACGTCTTCATAACGGCCGATAAGCGGATCGGGCAATTGGAAAAAACCCGATAGCGCATCGGGATGCGTGAGCGAAAAGTACAAGGCCAGAAGATTGCGCAGCACAGGAGAATAACGAGCGGTCTCTACCGCCGATCCGCCGCCCACGTTCAAGACGGCGCCCTCTACGTTGCGTTCGATGCCAAGAAAGATCGCGCCATACATCGCGCCAAGGCTCTGCCCCAGATATTGAATACGATTGGCGTCGAGATCCCGCCGTCCGTCGCCATCGAAATCGATACCCGCCTCAATCTCGCGTACGAGCTTGCGATAGTCGTTGGCGGTAGTCCGCAAACAATCGCGAATAAAGGCCGGGGCGCCGGGCGCGACGAGAACGCAGCCGTCAAACGGATCGATCGCGCCGGTTCCATCGATGTCACGTCCGCGGCCGGGAATCGGGATCTCCAAACTGCTCCCGCCGGCGCGTTCCAGCAGAACTCGCGATCGCGGACCAAAGCCGTGCCCGACGGCGTTGATGGACAAGACCGCCGCTCGATTGACGAGGGCGCTCGCGAAAAACGCGGGACCAGCGAATCGCTGATCGCCCAGTCCATGGCCCACCAGCACTACCGGATAGCCAGCGGCTGGCGCGGCGCTAATAGGCAACCACGCATTTCCGTGAATCACCTCCCCCGACGGGCTTATGTATTCAAAGAACGCCACGCGCCGCAAGCCGAGCCCCAGCACGGTCGCCAGATCCGGCGGGAACCCTGTATCGACGACGGCGTTGCCCAAGTCGAATTGCACCCGCAGGCTCTTATAGGCCGCGAGATCGATGACGCGGCTCGTGTGCACCTTCAAGGTCCCCGCGCGTCCTAGATCCACCGCCAGCAGCGACTTGGCGACATTCATGGTGTGAAACGGCGTGCGCCGCCCCGCGACAGGCCGGCCGTTAGCTCCGATGACCCGTTCCGTCACGACGAGATGATAGTCGCGGTCGTGCTCCAGTTGTTCGTCGGGTTTAGCGTAGGCGGTATTAGTGCGGGCGTCCCAGGCGACCTGATTGATCGGCGTGCGATGCCCCGCCGGATAGGTCTGGAAGCCCAAAATATGACGGGCCGCGCCATATTCGATGTAGATTCCGTCGCGCAACGTCTCCGTGCGAACCGCGCCGGAAAACTGAATCTTGAGGAGCGGCTCCAAGGCATACCCGTCGAGTTCGGCAAGCCGTCCACGTTCCACACAATCGGGAGTGGCCACCGCCACGATGCACGGAGCAATGGCCTCGGACGGCTTGTCGCCCGAGGGGTAGGAAGACAGTACGGTAACCGCCTCAGGCGTTTGGCCCAGTACGACGGCCGCGAAAACGAGATTGGCGAGACTCCGCATTCCCTATAATTAAACAGAATGAAAGGCGTCGTTCTCGCAGGCGGCACGGGTAGCCGTCTCTTCCCATTAACCAAGGTCACGAATAAGCATTTAATGCCTATCTACGACCGGCCCATGATCTACTACCCCATCCAGACCATGGTTGACGCTGGCATCAACGAAATTCTCGTGGTTACCGGCGGCCGGAATTCCGGCGACTTTATGCGGTTGCTAGGCAACGGCAAGGACTTCGGCCTGAAGCGCCTAAACTACGCCTACCAGGATGGCGAAGGCGGCATCGCCGACGCACTCAGTTTGGCCGAACACTTCGCCGATGGCGACAAGATATGCGTCATTCTCGGGGACAATATCGTCGAGAAGGATATTCGCAAGGCCGCCGACTCATTTCGCGCACAAAGCCGGGGCGCGAAGATTTTGTTGAAAGAGGTTCACGACGCCGAGCGCTTTGGCGTCGCCGAGTTGAAGGGCGACAAGATCGTGGGCATCGAAGAAAAGCCGGTCCGGCCGAAGTCGAATCTCGCCGTGACGGGAATCTACATGTACGACGGTACCGTCTTTGACAAAGTGAACAAATTGGTGCCCAGTGACCGCAACGAACTCGAAATCACCGACGTTAACAACTTCTACATCCACGAGGGCACGATGACTTGGGACGTCCTCGAAGGCTGGTGGACCGACGCGGGCACCTTCGAGTCCCTGCTCCGCGCCGCCAACCTTGTAGCGCAGAGCAAGGCCAAGGCATGAGCGCCGCGGACTTCTTGCTGCCGCACGATTGGACGGAAGCCAACGAGCGCGGCATCGGCGCCATCGTGCGCGGCGCCAACGACAAGGGCCTGATTCAGGACGTACAAATCGAATCGTTTCCGCTTCATCCCGACGACCGCGGCTATTTTCTCGAGATCGCGCGCATGAAGGAAGGGCTTGTGGCCGATTTCGATCGCGACGAAACACAGGTATCCGCCGCGCTTTCCTACAGCGGCACGATCAAGGCTTTCCATTACCATCGATTCCAGACCGACTACTGGGTGCCGGTCCAAGGCGTCTTCCAAGTAGGTCTTGTAGACCTGCGCCCCGCTTCACCGACCTATCAGCTTCGCAACACGATCTACTGTGGCAACCTGAAACCCATGCGCATCAAGATCCCGCCGGGCATCGGCCACGGCTATAAAGTAGTCAGCCCAGAGGCAGGCTTGCTGGTCTACATCACGAACAAAATCTACAATCCGGCCGACGAAGGCCGCATTCCCTACAACGACCCGAACATCAACTACGACTGGGAAACTCAACACAAATGAAGATACTCGTCACGGGCGGAGCCGGATTCATCGGCTCGGCCTTCGTCCGCCTGCTCGCGCGGACGCGTCCCGAATTCGACATCCTGAATCTCGACAAGCTCACTTATGCGGGCAACCTGGAAAATTTGAAGCCCATCGAAGGCCACTCGAAACACCGCTTCGAGAAAGCCGACATCTGCGACGCCGCCAGAGTCACCGAACTCTTCTCCAGCTTCGCGCCGGACGCGGTCGTGCACTTCGCCGCCGAGAGCCATGTAGACCGCAGCATTCTCTCGCCCGAACCCGTAGTGCAAACCAACTTCTTTGGCACCTTCCAATTGCTGGAAGCGGCCAAACGCCAAGGCGTGACGCGCTTTGTCCATGTTTCGACAGACGAGGTCTATGGCAGCATCGACGAACCGCACGACGCCGACGAATCCTATCCGTTGCATGCGTCTAGCCCCTACTCGGCCTCAAAGGCCGGCAGCGACCTGCTCGCTCTCAGCTATTTCACGACCTTTAAGCTGCCCGTCGTCGTCACCCGCGCCAGCAACAACTACGGGCCGTATCAGTTTCCCGAGAAACTGATCCCGCTGATGATCTCGAACGCGCTCGAGGACAAGCAGTTGCCGATCTACGGCGACGGCATGCAGGTTCGCGATTGGCTTTACGTCGACGATCATTGCCGCGCGATCCTAGCGGTGCTGGAGAAGGGCCGCCTCGGCGAAGTCTACAACGTCGGCGGTTCGCGCGCCCTGCCCAACATCGACGTCGTCAAGCGAATTCTCAAACAGACCGGAAAGCCGGAAAGCTTAATGACAACCGTCAAGGATCGTCCCGGCCACGACCGGCGCTACGCCATCACCACCGCAAAGTTAGAGTCCGAAACCGGCTGGAAGGCCGAAATGGACTTCGACCAGGGTCTCGCCGCTACCATCCAGTGGTACACGGACAATCGCGATTGGGTCGAGCGCGTCAAGAGCGGGGCCTACCGGGATTATTACGAAAAGAACTACAGCGGGCGATAAAACGCAACGCCGCTCAAACTTCCACTTTTCCTACCGATAAGCGACCTAAGGCGAAAGTCTAAGGCCGGATGTCCGAGGAGTACTCCAGAAGCAGTATTGAAGCGCTAGCGCTAGCGCGCCTGGCGACCCACCAGCGCTACGCGGTAGTGCTGACGGACCGTGCGGGACGGATCGAATGGGTAAACGGGGGCTTTGAAGCGCTCACGGGCTACAGCGCGGAAGAGGTCTTGGGACGAGTGCCTGGCTCTTTTCTTCAGGGACCGGATACAGACCCCCAAACCGTGGAAGCGATGCGCGAGGGTCTAGCGTCTGGAGACGGCTTCAGCTTCGAAGTCCTGAACTACCACAAGTCCGGCCGCGCCTATTGGGTCGACATCGAGGTACGGCCCGTCTTCGACGAACAAGGCGAATTTCAAAACTTCATGGCCATCGAAATGGACGTGACGGAGCGGCGGGAGAGCGAGCGCAAACTGCGGGAGGCGGCGCAGTTCCAGCAAGAAGTCGGAGAGATGGCGCAAGTCGGCGGATGGGAACTCGACTTGATTCGGAAGCAGCCGCGTTGGACCCCAATGGTCGCGAGAATTCACGAGTGTCCGCCGGAGCATCAGCCGACGCTCGACGAGGCGATCTCCTATTACACGCCCGAAGCGAGACCCGTGATTCAAGATCTCGTCGAGAAAGCGGTGAATCAAGGCGAGAGTTTCGACGTGGAACTACCGATGAAAACGGCCAAGGGCCGCGGCATTTGGGTGCGCTCCACCGGCCGGCCGGTGATGCGCGGCAGCCGCTGCGTCAGCTTGCAAGGCAGCTTCCAGGACATCACGGAACGCCGGCGGCAGCAGGAGAAGGTAAGCACTACGAACGCTCGCTTGCGGGCCCTGTTGGAGGCGTTGCCGGACTACCTCGTTCAAGTGCGGCGCGACGGTCTCATTCTCGATTTTCGTTCCGGCGAGGATGCCGATCCAGCCTTCCCTCTGCAGGGTTCAGTAGGACGGAGGTTGGAAAGCAAGCTGCCACCCGAGGCCGCGTTCCCCTTGCGCGAAGCGATGCGCGCGGCCGGTGAGCGCTCGGAATTACAAGTGGTCGACATTACCCTGCCCTTGGGGCGTCGCACCCATTATTTCGAAGCGCGCGTTATCCCCACGCAAACCGGCGAATTTCTCATCCTGATCCGCGACGTAACCAAGCGCCATGAGACGGAGCTTGAGACGCGAGCGCTACTGCATGAGCTGGCTGAGGCCAAATCCCGCGCCGAGTCGGCCAACGAAGCCAAGAGCCAGTTCCTCGCCGTAATGAGCCACGAGATTCGAACGCCCATGAACGCCATCATCGGCATGACGCGTCTGCTTTTGGACGCAGATCTCAATGGCGAGCAGCGAGAGATGGCGGAAACCGTCATGCGTTCCGGCGAAGCGCTGCTCGATATCGTGAACGACATTCTGGATTTCTCGAAAATCGAAGCCGGCAAGGTGGATCTCGAGAACATCGCGTTCAACCTCGACCAAACTCTCGAGGACTGCGTCGACCTAATGCAAGCCAAAGCCCAAGAGAAGGGTATCGAACTGCTCTACTTCTTCGATCCCGGCTTGGGAGAAACCTGGCACGGCGATCCCGCGCGCGTGCGGCAAATCGTTCTCAATTTACTCTCGAACGCGATCAAGTTCACCGGCGACGGCTACGTGTTTCTCCGCGTCGCGCGCGACGGCCAACGCGCCTTGCGCATCGATGTCGAAGATACGGGGATCGGTATCGCGGCGAGCAAGCAGTCCGCGCTCTTCCAGCGCTTCTCGCAAGCCGATTCTTCAACGACCCGCCGCTTCGGCGGCACGGGCCTGGGCCTGGCGATCGTGAAAGAGTTGGCCGAACTGATGGGCGGAACGATTTCAGTGGCGAGCGAAGTCTCCAAAGGCAGCGTCTTCAGTCTGCTATTGCCGTCGGAAAACGCCAACGTCCCCAACGCTGCGGCCCTCAACGCAGCGGCCCCCAACGCCGCCTGTTCCCGACGGCCCATCTGGCAGGGCTCGCCCGCTTTCCGGCGGGCCGGAACAAGGCTGGAGCTCGAACTAGGAGCGCTCGGCGACGAGCCTCTTGCCCTGGATGAGGAGAACGCGCCTCGTCCGCTGAAAAGCCGTTGGGTCTACGAGCGTCTGCGCGGCGTCGCGGCGGCGGCCACGCAAGCGCCTTCGCCGCAGCAGCCCGAGCTCACGCGTTTCGATGGATGCCGCGTCTTGCTGGTGGAAGACAATGCGATCAATCAAAAAGTCGGCGTCCGCATGCTGGAGAAGCTGGGTTGCCGCGTGGATGTGGCGGGTAACGGATTCGAAGCCGTGCAAATGGTGAGCCAACTCCCCTACGACCTCGTGTTGATGGATTGCCAGATGCCGGAGATGGACGGCTTCCAGGCATCACGCCAGATTCGCAGCCTGGGCGCGGCCGCCAAAAAGGTCAATATCGTGGCGCTCACCGCCGCCGCCACACCCGAAGACCGCGAACAGTGCCTCTCGGCGGGCATGAACGACTACCTGACGAAGCCGGTGAGCCTCGCGGCACTGGCCAAAGCGCTCGACACGTGGTCCGCCCGTGCGCAAACTCCGGCGAATACAACGATCTCGACCACGGCCTTGGCTATGATTGAGCCTTAAGCTCTGCTTAGCGCTCATGGAGACATCTCTCAATTACTGGACCATAGACACAGGCAACTATCCGCGCATCGGCGCGATCCACCGCTACGCGCCCGCATTCGACGCGCTGGTCGATACGTCGGCGCCCGTGGAAGTCTTGGCCGGCGGCTTTTTTTGGACCGAAGGTCCAATTTGGATTCGCGACGGCGGCTATCTGCTCTTCAGCGACATCCCCCGCAACGCGACGATGAAATGGAAGGAGGGCGAAGGCGTCAGCGTCTACTTGCAGCCCTCCGGTTACACCGGCCCCGGAAGCTACGGAAAGGAGCCCGGCGCTAACGGAATGACGCTCGATTCCGAAGGCCAACTTGTCTGTTGCGAACACGGCGACCGCCGGATGAGTGTGCTGACCAAGGGCGGCGGCAAACGCACCTTGACGGACAACTACCAAGGCAAGCGATTCAACAGCCCGAACGACTGCGTCTTCAAGTCCAACGGAGATCTATACTTCACCGACCCCGCCTATGGACTGCCCGAACAGTTCTCGGACCCGCGGCGCGAGATGGACTATTGCGGCGTCTTTCGCCATGACCGGGACGGCGTGACAACTCTTCTTACCAAGGAGCTTTCCCGGCCCAACGGGCTCGCCTTCTCGGTGGACGAAAAGATCTTATACGTCGGCAATTCGGACCCCGAGCGCGCGATCTGGATGGCGTACGAAGTGCTATCGGATGGAACGCTCGGCGCGGGCCGCGTCTTCCACGACGTCACAAGCGCCGTGGGAAAGTTACCGGGCTTGCCCGACGGTTTCAAGCTCGACGAAGCCGGAAACATCTTCGCGACGGGTCCTGGGGGCGTCTACGTCTTTAGCCCAGGCGGTGAATTGCTAGGGCGAATCGAGACCGGAGAAGCTACCGCGAATTGCGCTTGGGGCGACGACGGCTCTTCGCTCTATATCTGCTCGGACATGTATCTCGTTCGCGTGCGCACCAAGACCCGCGGCCGCCTGCTCTAACGATCGTTGTGACCGTCAACTGCGACCTCGGCGAATCCTGGGAAGCGTTCCACAGCGGAGAACAAGCCGCCTGGATCGCGGTGGCCGATCTCGCCAATGTCTGCTGCGGCGGCCACGCGGGCGACGCCGAATTGACTCGCGCCACCATGCGGCAAGTTGCGGAAGCGGGTAAGCGCGCCGGCGCCCATCCTGGCTACCCCGACAAGGAAAACTTCGGGCGCCATCCGCTTTTCGGCGCGCCGCTCAACGCGCGGCAAGTAAGCGCGCTGGTCGCCGAGCAGCTAGGCTTCGCGCGCGAGGCGGCGCAAGAAGCCGGGCTGCGCCTTTATCACGTCAAGCCCCACGGCGCGCTTTATAACCAGGCAAGCGCGGCGACCCCGGAGGCGGGCGAGTTGGCTGAAGCGATCGCCATCGGAGTACGCCAAGTGGAGCGCGACATATTTCTCATGGGCTTGGCGGGTTCGCAAATGCTGCGTGTCTTCCGCCGTATGGGCTTCGCCGTCTTGCGCGAATCCTTCGCGGACCGCGGCTACACAAAGGAAGGCTTGTTGATTCCGCGCGGAGAGCCGGGCGCGATGCTCGAAAGCGAGGACGAGATTCGCGATCAAGTACGCCGCCTGTCGCCTGGGGCGGACACCTTCTGCGTGCACGGCGACGGCGCGGAAGCGTTGCGAAAGCTCAAGCTCTTGCGGGAGACTCTGAGCGAAAGACTCTAGGCGGCTGACTCTTCGACGCGCGCCTCGCCGCCGAATTTCTTACAAGACTCGATACCGTTGCGGCAGCCTTTCATCGTCTTGTACATTTCGCTCTTGCCGATTGTCTCCTTATTCTTGGCCAGCAAAACGAAGTACGGCTCGTTCTTCTTCGAGCGCCGGATTTCATAAGCCTTCGGGTCCTGCGAGTTCTTCCGGACCGACTCGACGCCCTTCATCGCGCCTTTTTTGTCGCCGTACGTTTCGCTCGTGAGTACGTATTTGCCGTTAGGCGCCTTGAGGTTGAAGTTAAACCCCGCCTTGGTCGCCTTGATTTCGTATTTAGCCGCCATCGAATCCCTTTCTCGTCCGAGATGCTTAGTCTACTTCCCACGCTTGCGGCTTCACCACGCCCGCCTTTTCCGTGATGATACTCGATCCGTTGTCCAAGAGCACGCGCGCGATGACAGAGCGTTGGCGGGCTACGATGCGGGGCCAATTGAAGTCGCGCAGGGCGCGCTTGCGGCCTTCGGCGGCTAGCCGCGCGCGCCGTGCTGGATTCGCCATCAAGATCTCGACCCCCTCGCGCAAGGCGCCGGCGTCGCCTTCCCGAAAGAGCACGCCGTTCTTTCCATCGCGAATCACGCTCGGAATACCGCCACTCGCGGCGGCCAAAACGGGAAGGCCGGAAGCGTTCGCTTCGCAAAGCACCCGGCCCATCGTCTCGGCGTCGATCCAACCGTTGCTTCGGCGAACGGTGTGGCTGGGAAAAACGAAGAGGTCGGCGGAGCGGTAGGCGAGCGCGAGTTGCCGGGCGTCAAGGCGTCCGCACCAATGCACGCGGGACGCGATGCCCAAGGCATGAGCGCGCCCTTCGAGCTTCGCGCGCTCCGGTCCATCGCCCGCGATGCAAAGGTGTAGATCGGGGTGCGAGGAACACAGCGAAGCCATGGCCTCCAACAAGGTTGACAGTCCCTTCTTCTCGACGAGGCGGCAAGCGCTAAGCAGCACAAACGCCTCTCGCGGCCAGCCCAAGGCTTCGCGATCGGCGTGACCGGGCGAGAACCGGGACGCATCTACGCCGCCGGGCACGCAATCCACGTTCTCGGCCGGGACCCCCAGCTTGAGCAGCGCCCGCCGCGAGAACTCAGAATTCGCGGAAAGATGCTGCATCGAAAGCGCCGACTCTTTCATCACGCGAATGCGAGCATGCGACAGAAGAGCGTCGAGGCGCTCCGGCCACTCGCGCTTACGCAACCATGGGTAAAGGCTGCGTTCGAAAACCGGAATATTGAACAAGCCGGCGGCCAGGCGGAAGGGCCAGGCAATCCACGGGCGAAGAACGTCATTGCCGGCCGAGCGGCAGACGATAGGCACTTTCGCGCGCGCCCCGGCTTGGCCGTAGTAGACGGTCGAACTGTAGATGACGTCCGCGTTGTGCTCTCGCGCAACCTTGGCGATGAGCGCGACGTTGCTCCAGTAAGCGAGGCGAGAGAGGCAGCGGCGGATTGGGTAAGGCTGCGCGCGGTCAAAAGCCTCCGCGCTCGCCAATTCCGCGTCCGCGCAGCGGTAAGTGAGCACGAGAATCTCGCAGCCCGTCGCATGGAGTTGGGAGGCCATTTCGACGGCATGCGTCTGCATTCCTCCGTAGCTGGGCGGGAACTCCGTCAGGACCAGAAGCAAGCTCGGCTTCGGCATTTCTGTGATCCTATACCCATTCCGCGCCGCGCTGGAGGCCCGCGAAAAAACCGTTACTATGGTTCAAGCAGGTTGTGAGGTATTGGCCAGTTGGTTTTCCTTTGTTTGGAATGTGACGGCTCGAGATCTCAGTGACTGTAGAGAGCTCCGGGCCGTTCGGCGGCAAGAGCCTCAAGCAAAGGAGAAGTAAAGGCATGACGAATATTTACGTCGGTAACCTTTCATTCCGCACTTCGGAAGCGGAATTGGAGCAAGCGTTTTCCGCATACGGTGCGGTGGAGAAAGTGATCATCCTGAAGGAAAAGGAAACCGGGCGCAGCCGCGGTTTCGCCTTCGTGGAAATGACGAACAAGGAGGACGCCGATCGCGCGATCACCGCGATGAACGGCCGCGACCTCGGTGGCCGCGCCCTGCAAGTGAACGAAGCGCGTCCGCGTGAGCCCCGCGAGAGCCGCGGTGGTGGTGGCGGCGGCTACGGCGACCGTCGCGGTGGCGGCGGTGGCTACGGCGACCGGCGGCGCTACTAATTTCGCCGGGCGGCTAAGCCTTTCGCTTCAGCTCGCCCTTTAGAAATAAGGGCTCGATTTCGTTCTCAATCAACGAGAACGCGGCATCGAGCCCTTTCTCTTTGTAGAGGACGCCGATGCGGGCTTCCACCTCCGAAGCGTCTCCCAAAATACTCAGGAAACGGTTCGAGGTCATGCGGATAGCCTTCTCGTTATCGATGCCCTGTCCGGAGGCGAGGATGCGCTCCCGGGCGAAGAGCGCCAGCACGGCATCGCCCAGCCAAGCGTCTTCGAGAACCGATTTGCGTCGTAGTTTCGAGTTCATGCAATCGCCTTTCCATTTTGTCCGATCAAGGGGTCTGGCTTGCTAGGCTGTTGAGGTGACTGAGTATTCCATTGGAGTGGATCTAGGCGGCACGAACCTGCGCGCCGCCGCCATCGGCGCGAGCGGCAAGATCCTCGAACAGATTTCGGCGGAAACCAACCCGGAGAACGGGCGCGAATATGTAATCTCGAAGATCGTGCAGTCGATCGAGGAATTGCGCGACAAGCATCGTGAAGTGCGTCTTGCGGGCGTGGGCATTGGGGTGCCAGGTTTCATCTTGATCGAGAAGGGCGTCATCGTTGGCTCGAATAACCTCGCCTTCCTCGACGACTTTCCGCTACGCGACGAAATCGAAAAGCGGCTCGAGACGCCAGTGATCTTGGAGAACGACGCCAACGCCGCGGCGCTGGGCGAGAAGTGGATGGGTACGGGCAAGGACGTCAACGATCTTGTCCTCTTGACGCTGGGCACGGGCATAGGCGGCGGCATCATCTACAAGGGCCGCGTGATGCACGGCTTCGTCGGAATGGCCGGCGAACTCGGGCACATCACCGTGGTGCCGAACGGAAACCCCTGCGGCTGCGGCAATGTCGGATGCCTGGAGAAACACGCTTCGGCGACGGCGGTATCCTGCATGGCCTCCTTAATGCGCGTAACGCACGATCCGGAACCGACGACGAAACAGATTTATGAACTGGCGCTCGCGGGAGATGAAAAGGCGCGGCAAGTTTTCGCCTCGATGGGCGAGGCGCTAGGCATCGGCATCGCAACCCTAATCAACGTCTTCAACTTTCCGCTCTATCTCTTAAGCGGCGGCCCGCTACCCGCCTGGGACTTCTTCGCCCCCGCCATGTTCGCGCAAATCGAGAAGCGGAGCTTCACCTACCGCCACACGAAGACGCGGATCGAGAAAGCCGCCTTGGGCAATCTAGCGGGTCTATACGGCGCAGCCTATCTGCCCTTCCAAGCGCAGAAGGACAGACTGCACTAATTCGGCCACGCTTTCAGAGCCGCGACCGCGAGGGAGCGGTCAGGCAATTTACGACCGCAGGGCTCAATCAGCATAAGGGAATTCGCAATGTATTGGATCGGACTAGATATCGGCACGGGCGCCACCCGCGCCTTAGTAGTAGACGCACAAGGCAAGATCATCGCCGCGTACTCCGCCCCGCACGCCGACGTACGCATGGACAAACCACTCTGGGCCGAGCAAGACCCCGACGATTGGTGGCGTGCCTCCCAAGAAGCCATTCGCGGCGCATTGAAGGAGGCGGGCGCACACGGAAGTCAAATCCACGGCGTCGGCTTCTCCGGCCAAATGCATGGCCTAGTCATGCTCGATGCCGGCGGCAAGGTTATCCGCCCAAGCCTAATCTGGTGCGACCAACGCAGCCAAGCGCAAGTCGACGCGATCCACCAAAAGGTAGGCCGCGATCGCGTAGTCTCCTTCACCGCGAACCCCGCGCTTACTGGCTTCACGTTGCCGAAGCTGCTCTGGGTGCGCGACAACGATCCACGTTCCTATGAACGCTTGCGCACCGTCCTGGTGCCAAAAGACTACGTCCGCTACAAGCTCTGCGGCACGCTAGCGCAAGATGTCAGCGACGCCTCGGGCACGGGTGTTTTCGACGTAGCCAACCGCTCTTGGTCATTCTCGATGATCTCGGAGCTAGGCCTCGACCGCGCCTGGTGGCCGGAAGTCTTCGAGAGCTCGGCCATCGCGGGCAAGATCACACGCGAAGCGGCCGAAGCGACGGGACTCGCCGAAGGCACGCCGGTGGCCGCCGGCGCGGGCGATCAAGCCGCGAGCGCGGTCGGGAATGGCATCGTCGAAACAGGCATCGCGAGTTGCACGCTAGGCACTTCGGGAGTCGTCTTCGCGCACATGGATGAACCCGCCTATGATGCCGCTGGCCGCGTGCATACCTTTTGCCACGCCGTGCCCGGCAAGTGGCATGTCATGGGCGTCACGCAGGGCGCGGGCTTGAGCTTGCAATGGTTCCGCAACACGCTGGCCTCTGGCGTTTCGTACGACTCACTAATGGAAGAAGCGGCCACGGCCGAAGCGGGTTGCGACGGTCTCTTTTGGCTACCGTACTTGATGGGCGAGCGGACCCCGTATCTCGACGCCGTGGCGCGAGGCGGATGGATCGGCCTCACCGCCCGGCACAAACGCGCCGACCTAGTCCGCAGCGTGATTGAAGGCGTAAGCTACTCGCAGCGAGACTGCCTCGACGTCATTCTCGATCTAGGCGCCGAAGTGAAACTCGTCCGGGCTTCCGGCGGCGGAGCGCGCAGCGGACTTTGGCGGCAAATCTTGGCCGACGTCTTCGCGCTTCGCGTCGCGACATTGGAGTCGCAAGAAGGTTCGGCCTACGGCGCGGCGCTCTTGGGCATGGTGGCGACGGGCGCTTTCGCCGGCGTGCCCGAAGCCTGCGCGGCAACCGTGAAAGAAGTATCGAACGTCGACCCGCGCGCCAGGGAATCCGCCGCCTACGGGCGCCGCCACGAAATCTACAAGACGCTCTACCCTACACTGAAAACGACCTTTCCACTTCTCTAAATGCAGCAGTACTGCGACGTCTGCCTGCCGGTGCCGCTGGACCGGCTCTTCACCTATGTCTTGCCGAAGCAATTCGCGGACTCGGCGCAAGTGGGTGCGCGCGTGCTGGTCCCCTTCGGACCGCGCAAGCTCAGCGGCACAATCCTAAAGCTCCACAACGCAAAGCCGGAATTCGAAGCGCGGCCCGTCGAAAGGCTTCTCGATAGCGAGCCCGTCTTCGACGCGCACTTAATACAACTCGGGCTCTGGATCTCGCGCTACTACTTCGCGCCCGTGGGCGAGGTCTTTCGAGTCATGGCGCCTCTAGGCGGCGAGGTGCGCAAGAGCAAAGTATTCGCGCTTACGGACGACGGCCGAGCGGAGATTCGCCAGACCCTACTCGGCCTAACCGAAGCCGCCGAGGCCGGCCTGCAAATACTGAAAAGCCTGGACGAACGCCCAATGTCTCTCGACGCGCTAAAGCGAAAAGTTGCGGAAGCGCCGAAGCTCATCGCCGAGTTCCAAAAGAAAGGCTGGGTGAAATCTAGTGAGGAAGCGCAAGAGCGCGACCCCCTTCGCGCCCCCGCATCGAAGCTGAACGTGGAAGGCGTGGCGGCTTCCACCACTGAAAAGCTCGGCAAGTGGGAACGCGAGTTGCTCGCCTTCTTGCACCTGCACCCGGGAGTGCATCCTCTGGACGAAATCGAGGCCATGGTCAAGAACGCGAGCGCCAGCGCCCGCGCGTTAGCCCGTCGTGGTCTGGTGAAGTTGACGCCAAGAATGGGCGCGATCCGGCAACCCACGGAACGTCCTCGCCACCACCTCAACTCCACGCAGCAAACAGCCTATGACGCGATTGCGGCTGCCATCGCGAAGGGCGAGTACCAATCCTTTCTTCTCCAAGGCGTAACGGGCAGCGGGAAGACGGAGGTCTATTTGAATGCTATCGAGGCGTGTCTAGCGGCGGGCCGCTCCGCTTTATTGATGGTTCCCGAGATCGCCTTGACCCCGCAAGTCGCCGGGCAATTCGCCATGCGCTTCGGCGAAAGCGTCGCGATCCTCCATTCCGCCTTCGGCGAGGCCGAGCGCGCCGAGTACTGGCGCCGAATTCGCCGGGGTCAAGCCAAGGTCGTAGTCGGCACGCGCAGTTCTGTCTTCGCGCCCATGCCGGACCTCGGCCTAATCCTCGTCGACGAAGAGCACGACGGCAGCTACAAACAGGAAGAGACGCCGCGCTATCACGGGCGCGACGTAGCCGTGGTTCGCGCCCAACAGATCGGAGCCGTGGTCGTCCTCGGCAGTGCGACGCCGGCTCTCGAAACTCGCTACAACGCCGAACTCGAAAAGTACAAGCATCTGCTCTTACCCGAACGCATCGAGCGTCGCCCCATGCCCGTGGTCGAGTGCGTCGACATGAACCAGGAGTTCCAAGAAACACGAAAGCACTCCAGCTTCTCCCGCCGCATGGTCGAAGCCGTGAAAGAGAAGCTCGCCGCCAAGGAGCAAGTGATGCTCTTGATGAACCGCCGCGGCTTCTCCAGTTTTTGCACCTGCCGTAGTTGCGGCCATCGCGTCCCTTGCGTCAACTGCTCGGTCACGCTGACTTACCACCGCAAAGACAAACGCTTGCTCTGTCACTACTGCGGCTACTCGGAGAAAATCCCCGACATCTGTTCGCAATGCGGCAGCGACGCAATCCAATTCATCGGCGCGGGCTCCGAGAAGATCGAGGCCGATCTAGCCGAAGCCTTTCCCGAAGCCCGCGTCGCCCGCATGGATCGCGACACCATTCATTCGAAGAGCGATTACGAGGAAATTCTCGGCGGCTTTCGCGAAGGTGCATATGACATCCTCGTCGGCACGCAAATGATCGCCAAGGGCCACGACATCCCCAACGTCACGCTCGTCGGCATCGTCAACGCCGACATCGGCCTCGGCATGCCGGACTTCCGCGCCGCTGAACGCACCTTCCAATTACTCACGCAAGCCTCCGGTCGCGCCGGCCGCGGCGGCTTGCCTGGGCAAGTAATCCTGCAAACGATCAACCCCGAACACTACGCCGTTCGCTTCGCCGCCGTTCAAGATTACGAGTTGTTCTACGCCAAGGAACTGCAATTCCGCCGCGTAATGCGATATCCTCCTTTCGCAAGCTTGGCGAACGTCTTGTTCCGTTCGGAAAGGCAAGAAGAGGCGCTCCGTATGAGTGGAGAGGCCGCCGAATTGCTTCGGAGCGAGACGGAAAACGTTCGCGTCCTGGGCCCGGCGGAAGCGCCGGTGCCGCGCGTCAACAAGGAGTTCCGCTATCAGATGTTGATCAAGTCGCCCCAACGGAAACGGCTCGCCGAATTACTGGGCAAACTACGCGACCACGCGCGGCAACAGGAGTGGCCGGCCACGGCCATGATTCTCGATGTCGATCCGCTCAGCCTACTCTAGCTACTTCGAACCCGCGGCTCTAGAGCTTGAGCGGGAGTCGCTCGTCGATAATCTGCTGGAAACGATGCGCACGTACGCGCGAGTCGGAGCCCACGGTAGCGTCTGGCAACGCCCCGGCGCGCTCGCCGTTTACTCCGGCAGACCGGGCGCGATATTCAATTCGCTCTTGCTTACGCGCGCTGCGGAGAGCGAAGCCGAAATCTTCGACATCTTCGCTTGGGCGAATTCGCTATACGGCGAAGCGGGCGCCCGCTGGAGCCTATGGCTCGCGGAGCATTTCGTGAGCCAGCAATTACTAGGCCGCGTAGGCAGGATCCTCCACGGCTACAACGTCGCCCTGCAGCACCGTAGCGTCGGAATGACAGTAGAGCCCTCGCATGTCTTTGCGCCCAATCGCCCCCTCCCCAAATTAAACATCCAACCCATTCTCGACCGGCCGCACCGCTACGATTTCTGCTTCGTCATGTCGCGCGCCTTCGCGACCGCCTTGCCCACTTACTTGGACGCCTACGAAGCGCCCCATTACTGGGAAGGCGGCTTGCGGGGTTACCTCGCCTATCGCGATGGCCGGGCGATCGCCTGCGCATGTTACATGCCGTCAAAGGACGCGATCGGTCTCTACGGCGTCGCCACCTTGCCTGAAGAACAAGGCCGCGGCGTAGGCGAAGCCTTAGTTCGCGCGATCATGGACGAGGCGCGGCGCGCGACCGGCCTTGACCGCTTCGTCCTCGAAGCCAACGAACGCGCAACGCCCCTCTACCGGCGGATCGGCTTCCGGCCCATCGCCCGCGTCGCGGTCTACAACGAGGTCTGCTGAAGGGCGCTACAATACTCCCTATTGGGTGCAGGCAAGTCCGCACACTTTTTCGATTCCGTATGAGCAAAAGCAATTCCAAGCCTGCCGCCAAGTCGACAGCACGGCCGGTGCATGTAGCGCCCGAAAAATCCGCCCAGCAGAAGTCCTTCGACGCCGCCATGGAGCTGTTCCACGCGCGCGAGTTCGCCAAGGCCAAGACCCAATTCAACGCGGCGCTTGACGGCAATTCCAAGGAACTTCACTACGCGGCCAAGCAGCACATCCTGATGTGCGAAAAGCGCCTCAGCAAGGCGACCGTCAAGCTGGAAACCGCCGAGGATTACTATAACTACGGCATCAGCATGTACAACAGCCGCAACCTGGACGCCGCGCAACAGAATCTCGAAAAGAGTCTGAAGATGCAAGAAGGCGACCACGTCCACTACGCGCTCGCCCTTGTGCTCGGAATGAAGTCCGACATCGAAGGCTCTGTCCAGCACTTGAGCCGCGCCATCGCCATGCAAAGCAGAAACCGGAACTCGGCGCTCAACGATCCGGACTTCCAGGAACTCATGCAATACGGCCCCATTAAGGAATTGCTCTCCGGCGCCTCCGCCCAGTCCTAGCCCACGATTAAGGCAATTGATGAAGCCACCGTCCCCGGCCTCACGCGAAGCGGCTAGCCCCCTCCGCATCGTCGTGATCGGCGGCGGCACGGGGCTCTCCACTCTGCTTCACGGCCTGAAAACTTACGCCCGCCAACGCCTCGTCGACATCACCGCCGTGGTCACCGTCACCGACGACGGCGGCTCCTCCGGCAGGCTCCGCCGTGAGTTCGATATCCTCCCGCCCGGCGACATCCGCAACTGCATGGTCGCGCTCAGCGAAGACGAAACCCTACTCTCCAAGCTCTTTCAATACCGCTTCGATTCCGGCAAGGGCCTAAAGGGTCACAGCTTTGGCAACCTCTTCCTCATGGCGCTCTCGCACGTCACCGGGGACTTCGCTCGCGCCGTTCAAGTATCCAGCGAAGTCCTCGCCATCTACGGCCGCATCTATCCCTCAACGGTAGGCAACGTCGGCTTGCGCGCGCGCATGTCCGACGGCACGCGCGTCGAGGGCGAAACGAAAATCAGCCGGGCGCGGAAACGCATCGTGCGCCTGGAACTTGTGCCCGGCAAGGTCAAACCCGTCAAGGAAACGCTGCACGCCATCGCCGAGGCCGACCTGATCAGCTTCGGCCCCGGTTCCCTCTTCACCAGCGTCGTCCCCAACGTCTTGGTCGATGGCATCCCGCAAGCGATCCGTAAGAGTAAAGCGCTAAAGGCTTACTTCGTCAATCTCATGTGGCAACCGTGGGAAACGATGAACTTCACGGCCTACGAACACGTCGAAGCGCTGATCTCGCACGCAGGGGCTCTGAAGAAGCCGCGCGGATTCTTGGACAAAATCGTCGTGAACACCACGCCGCTCAAAGGCGTGCAACGCAGGCGTTACGCCGCGGAACTGGTCTACCCGGTGTTGCTCGATACCCCGCGCATAGACGACCTGGGAATTGAAATACTGGCGCGGCCACTGCTGGCCGCGGGCGAGAAGGTGCGTCACGATTCAGACGCCATCGCGCGCGTGGTGATGGAATTGGCGGCGGAGGGCCGCCGGAAAAGATTGTGAAGGTGGAGACTGTAAAAGTGGAGAATTTGTCGGCGATCGTTTTGGCCGCGGGCCTAGGCACTCGCATGAAAAGCCGCAAGGCGAAAGTACTGCATGAAGCCGGTGGTCTCGCGCTAGTGGAGCACGTCCTGCGCGCGCTCGAAGGAATGGTCCCCGCGTCGCAAGTAACGGTCGTCGTAGGCCACCAAGCCGAAGCGGTGAAAACCCTCCTCGCGCCCCGCGGCGGCAATTTCGCTTTGCAAACCGAACAAAAAGGCACCGGCCACGCCGTCGCGATCTGCCGCGATCAAGCCAGCCGCCACGGACAAACTTTGTTGCTCTACGGCGATTGCCCGCTGTTGCGCCCAGCGACTCTGCAAAATCTAGTAGCCCAACATCGCGGCGGCGCGACACTTATTACCGTCCACCTAGCCAATCCCCACGGCTACGGCCGCATCGTCCGCGCGGCCGACGGCAGCGTCGAAGCCATCGTCGAACAAAAAGCCTGCACCCCGGAACAAGCCGCCATCGGCGAGATCAACTCCGGCATCTACTGCATCGATTCCTCGCTGCTCTGGGACTACGTCGGCAAGATCATCCCCAACCCCGCCTCCGGCGAAATCTATCTGACGGACCTCGTCGAGGTCATGCGCAAGGACGGCCATTTCACTCACGCCATGGTGCTCGCCGACCCCAAGGAAATTCTCGGCATCAACCAACGCATCGAACTCGCCGAAGCCGACGCCATCCTGCGCGCCCGCAAGGCCGAAGAATTAATGCTCTCCGGTGTCACCATCCGCCAACCAGAGACCGTGTCCATCGACGCCAAGGTCGAAATCGGCATGGACACCGTCGTCGAAGCCTTCACTCAGATTCGCGGGAAGACCGTGATCGGAGAAAACTGCCGCGTCGGCGCGGGCAGCGTGATTCGCGATTCAAAGATCGGCGACAACGTCGACATCGGCGAGTATTGCTTTGTCGGCACTTCCATCGTCGAACGCGACGCCCACCTCGGCCCCTTCAGCCGCCTGCGCCAAGACAATCACATCGCCGAAGGCGCGCACATCGGCAACTTCGTCGAACTGAAAAAGACGAAGTTCGGCAAAGGCTCCAAAGCAATGCACCTAGCCTATTTGGGCGATTCCGAAATCGGCGCTGGCGTGAACATCGGCGCGGGCACAATCACTTGCAATTACGATGGGAAGGTGAAGAGCGCCACCACCATCGGCGAGGGCGCCTTCGTCGGAAGCAACTCCACGCTTGTCGCGCCCGTCATCATAGAAGACGGCAGCTACGTCGCCGCCGGCAGCGTCATCACCAAGAAAGTGGAAAAAGGCGCGCTCGGCGTCGGCCGCAGCCGCCAAACGAATATCGAAGGCTGGGTCGAAAGGAAAAAGTAAGATGCTACGAAGCTTGGCGTTCCTGATACTCGCCACCGCCGCGTCGGCGCAGGACCCCAACTTCGTCAAGCAGTACTGTCTCGCCTGCCACAATGGCAAGGCCGCCGTCGGCGGCTTCGACGCCACCAAGCCCCTGCTCGCCACCACTTGGCGTAAAGCCCTCCATCGTGTGCAAGAGCACGAGATGCCGCCGCGCAACGCGCCCAAGCCCTCGCTCGACGCCCGCGAAAAATTTTCGAACGATCTCGCCGCCGCCCTCCACGAAGCCGCCTGCAAAGCCCCAGCGCCGCCGCAACCTTGGCCACTCCGCCGCTTGAACCGCCAAGAATACGCCGCCAGTGTGCGCGATCTCTTGAACGTCCACTTCAACGCCGGCGCTTCCCTGCCCGCCGATGGCGCGGGCGGCGAGGGCTTTGACAACGCCGCCGAAACTCTCTTCCTCTCGCCGATCCACGCCGAAAAATATCTCGCCGCCGCCCGCCAAGCGCTGCAATACGCCGCGGGCGACGCCCGCTCGCGCGAAGTCTTTCTCGGCAAACCGAAAGAGCCCTGGACTCCCGACGAAGTCCTTCGCAAGTTCCTGCCCCGCGCCTTCCGCCGCCCCGCCACCGATGCCGAACTCGCCAAGTACACGCGCGTGATGCGAGCTGCGCAGAAGCGAGGAGAGAAGACGGAACCGGCTCTCTTGAGCGCGCTCGCCGCAGTGCTTGTAAGCCCACACTTTCTCTTTCGTATGGAGAAAGGCGACTACGCCATCGCCTCGCGCCTCAGTTATTTCTTGTGGGGCAGCATCCCCGACGCCCAACTCACCGCGCTCGCCGCCAGCGGCGAAATCCGCCGGCCCGAAGTCTTAGCCAGCGAAGTCCAACGCCTGCTGAACGACAAGAAGTCCGCCGAATTCGCCGAACGCTTCGTCAGCCAATGGCTCGACACGCGCGAGATCAAAATCGACGATGCCGAACTGCTAGGGGCCGTCAAGTACGAGCCCGTCATGTTCTTCCTCGAAGTCTTCATGCGCGATTTGAGCCTCGATAATTTCCTCGATTCGAAGTTCACCTATCTCACCAAGTACCTCGCCCGCCACTACGGCCTCGACGCGAAGAATCTCCGCGAACAACCCGTCTACGTCGAACTCCCCGAAGGCTCCGTCCGCGGCGGCCTCCTTGGTATGGCCGCCGTCCATACCGTCTCCAGCCTCCCGCGCCGCACCAGCCCCGTCCTGCGCGGCAAGTTCGTCTTGGACGCGGTCCTGGGCACGCCCCCGCCGCCCCCGCCGCCCGACGTACCTCAGTTGGAAGAGGACAAGGAAGGCGACGCGCCCAAGAGCCTGCGCGCGCGTTTGGAGGTGCATCGCGCCAATCCCACCTGCGCCAGTTGCCACGCCCGCATCGACCCCATCGGCTTCGGCCTCGAAAACTTCGACCGCCTCGGCAAGTGGCGCGACGAAGACTCGGGAAGCAAGATCGACGCGAGCGGCGAATTCTCCGACGGCACCAAGTTCGACGGCGTTAAGGATCTCAAGCAAGCCCTCAAAAAACGCCGCGAACTCTTCCTGCAAAACCTCACCGCCAAGCTAATGGGCTACGCCCTCGGACGCGGCCTCGCCCCCGAGGACCGCTGCACCGTGGATGCAATCGTCGCAAAATTAGAGAATAATAACCATAGTGCGCAACTCCTCTTGCGTGAGATCGTGATGAGCGAGGCATTCCAGAAATGACACAGTTGGGCAAAGGGTGGTCACGACGTAATTTCTTGAGGGGCGCGGGCGTAAGCCTCTGCCTCCCCTGGCTCGAAGCGAAAAGCATTGCACCGACGGTCCGCCTCGCCGCCATGTATTTCCCCAATGGCGTCAACCCCGCGCATTGGACACCTGAAAAAACGGGCCGCGACTTCGACCTGCCGAAGTCCCTCACGCCGCTCAAGGATCTGCGCGACCAGATCATCGTCCTCTCGAATCTCTGGAACGAAGCCGCCAAGGGCGGCGACGGCCACTACGTCAAGATCTCCGGCTGGCTCACTTCCACCACCGTCACAAAAACTCTCGGCGTCGATCTCAATTGCAACGGCACCAGCATGGACCAAATCGCCGCGCAAAAGATCGCCGGCCAAACGCCATTCTCTTCCCTCGAACTCGGCATCCAACCCGTCACCACCGGCGTCGACCGCAACGTCGGCTACACCCGCGTCTACGGCTCCCACATCAGTTGGGGCGGCCCCACGCAACCGCTCGCGAAGGAAACCAGCCCCAAGGCCGTCTTCGAGCGCCTCTTCAAAGCCGGCCAGCCACGCGGCAAACGCCTGGGCACCGACAAGCTCTTGCTTGACTCCGTTCTTGAGGACGCCAAACTCCTCCGCACCGAACTCGGCGCCGCCGACAAACACCGCCTCGATGAATACCTAGGCATCGTGCGCGGCCTTGAGCAACGCGTGGAGCGCGCGGACGCAGGCCGCCAGCAAGACTGGAAACCGCGCGTGCCGCTGGCGGGCGAACCCAAGGAGCCGATGAACTACGGTGAGCACGTCCAACTCATGCTCGACATGATGGCCCTGGCTTTCGAATCGAACGCGACGCGCATCGCCACCTTCATGTTTGCCAACGAAGTAAGCGGCCAGGATTTCCGCTTCGTCGATGGCGTCAAGGATTCGCACCACGAGTTAAGCCACCACCAAAAGGACCCCGAAAAGCTGCATCAATATCAGCTCATCAACGAGTGGCACGTCGCGCAGCTCGCCTATCTGATGAACCGCCTCGCCGCCCGCAAGGAAGGCGATAAGACCGTCCTCGACAACTCGATGATCCTCTTCGGCAGCGGCATCCGCGACGGCGACAAGCATGAGCCCCACAACATCCCGCTCATCCTCGCCGGCAAGGCCGGCGGCCGCCTCGCCACCGGCCAGCACCTAAGCTTCAGCCCCGATACGCCGTTAGCGAATCTCTTCCTCGCCATGCTGGACGCCTTCGGAACCCCCGTCGAACGCTTCGCGGATTCCAAGCGCAAGATGACGGAAGTGCTGGCTTAAAACAGGCGCTGACGGAAAGGCCCCGTCTATCTGCCAACGTTTGACACACCGGTCAGTCGGTGGGAACATGAAGAGGTCACAACGCGTGCGGATGTGGCGGAATTGGCAGACGCGCTAGATTCAGGTTCTAGTGTTCGCAAGGACGTGGAGGTTCAAGTCCTCTCATCCGCACCAATAAAATCAATAAGTTACAGAGATTCTGACGCCCTCCACCGGAGGGCGTTTTCGCTTCTTGCGTGCGGAAAGTGTGCGAGTTTGGCGCAGTTCGCACACTGGGCGCACACATGCGCACGAAAGCGGCTTGAAGAAGTGCTCCGAAGCTGTTGATCCATATGGGATTGCCAAGGTCAGGGAAAGGAAGTGCACTAGAAATCTCGAATCACAGATCGAGGTGGCGCTGAGCATCGGACAGGATCTTGTAACCCATGTCGGCATAGCCCTTCAGCCGACGGCCATACATGCGTGCGAGCATCGCGACGTCGGCATCGACGTAGTCGTACACCTCGACGACCTTCTTTCCGTCGTGAAGCCGGTGCAGGCGGCCGACATACCGCTGGAGCATCCCTTTCCATGAAATGGGCACCGCCAGAAACAACGTATCGAGGCGGGCATCGTCAAAGCCCCCGCCGATGTAGCTGCCGGTCGCGGGAATCAGTCGCGGTCCCGACTCCGGAATCGCGGCCAAGCGTTCGTTGACCTCGCGCCGCTGTTTGCGGCCCATGCCGCCATTGAGAACGATGATGTTAGCCACACGCTCGCCGAGTGCGGCTTGAAGCTGAGCGAGGTGCTCCGTTCGTCCGGTCAACACGAGCGGGGAGCGGCCTTGCTCAACCGCACGTGCAACATCGTCGGCGATGGTGCGGTTGCGCGCCTCGTCAGCGGTCATCGCCGCATAGATGTCTTGAATCGTTGGCTCACCGGAAATTCGGAAGTCGGTCACGCGCGGAACGACAACATGGTCGAACGGCGTGGATTCCGTCATCGCGCGAGCCGCCATCGTGAACCGCGCTGGTCCGCACTGCATGTAGATGATCGGATGGTGGCCGTCTTTTCGAGTTGGCGTCGCTGTAAGGCCCACGACGAACTTCGCTTTCACTTGTCGCATCGCTTGCTCGAACGTGAAGGCCGATAGGTGGTGGCATTCGTCGACGATCACGTGCCCGTACTCAGCAACGAAGTCTTTTACCTCTTTCTCGCGATGAAGGCTCTGGATCACCGCCACGTCGATTACGCCGGTCCTCTTCGTCGTGCCGCCGCCCGCCAGACCGATCCTGTCGACCGGCGTGTCCAGAAACATCGCAAGGCGTTCGCGCCACTGATCGAGTAGTTGTTGGCGGTACACGATCACAAGCGCATTGACGCCGCGTGTTGCGACTAGCCACGACGCGACTGCCGTCTTGCCGAAGGCCGTTGGCGCACAGATCAAACCGTCGTCATGCTGCAGGACTTTCGCTACGGCGTCTTCCTGCGTCGAGCGAAGCGTGCCGTGAAACGCAACATCTATAAACGTTCCACCGTTTCGCTCATCGCATACGACAGCGTTTCTTTTGAGTCTCTCCAAGAACGCCGTCACTTCCGCGAGGCAGCCACGCGGAAGTGCCAAATGCCGCGGCAGATCTTCCCCGCATGCGATAACTCGCGGCTTGTCGTGGGTGGCAAGCCGCATGGCCTGGGCCTTGTAGAATTCGGGATTTTGGAAGGCCGCGAGGCGCAGAAGCCGGTTCATCAGATCCGGCGGCAATCCCTTCTTGTCGATGAAAAGAAGGTTGGACCGCACGATCTCGATGGACGCTGGCAACGGTCCTTTGAGAGGTTTCTCGTGGCGCTTTCGTAACGGCGGAAGAGTCCACGGATCCGGAGCCTCATCGTCCTCAGTGCTCGCGAAGCGCACGCCAACAAGATCGCCGCCCTGCTGGAGGGCATCCGAAATCAGTCGGTCGGCCGCCGCTTGCGTTATTCGCTTGACGGAATTAAGGTAGCCCCATTGATCATCATAGGGGCGCATCTGTTCGTCGAGAAACACGCTGCGGCCCAGTTCGCGCGGGGCTTTCTGGAGCGGCAACGCGATGAGATTTCCGAAGCCGCCCTTGGGCATGGTGTCCTGATTCGGAAAGAGCCGGTCGTAAGAATCAAGGCCGAGTTGGTGACGGCGCTCCATCGTCTTGATGAGCAACAGCGATCCCAAGCGGCGTGCGGGAACAGCGGGAATGGGCCTCTCGAAGAAGATCCAAACGTGTGCCCCGTTTCCGGAACGCGAGCATTCAACCAACGCGGGTACGCCGAGGGCGTTGCACGTGTCCCGAAACGCAGCCGCGTCTTGCTTGCATGTCTTCTTGTCGAAGTCCACGGCGAGGAACCAGCAGGTTTCATCGAGCAGCAGCGGATACACGCTGATCGTGTGCTTGCCGGCGAGATGGTTGTGGATCGCTTCGTCGTCGAGCGGAATGGTTTTCTTCGTTTCCTTGTCGACGCGTTTTCGATCCTCAGGCTTGGCAGCATAGTAGGCCTTCCAGTCGCGTTCGGTGTTTGGTGACTAGCCAGTGCGGCCGTCGGGGCTTTCCCATCGCCTGGCGTAGACGTCCTCGCGTCCACGAAATAGGGATCGGAAGAGGGCGATCTTCTCAGAAGTCTTGAGGTGCGAAGCCAGGAGCGGTACGGTTGGCGGGGTCGACGTGGCGGCCGGGATGACGATGCCGTGCTGGCCTAGCAGTGACCGCAACCGGTCAATCTCCCGCTCCAGTTGCTCACAGCGCGCGGCCAAATCGTGATGAGGATCGTCGGCTGGCCGGTTGTCGCTCATTTCACTTTATTGACTCGGGCCTCCAAGTCCCGACATCGTTCCAGCAACGTATCAAATCGTTCGGCGTCGCCCATCAACAAACCATCGTCGAGCATTTTCGAGTAGTCGAGCGAAAGACTTGCGAGCGCCATGTCACTCGGAACCAACCGCAGTCCACTGGAAACAGCGGCGACGTAGTCGATCAACTCACCAGCGGCGGTCTTTTCAGAGAAGAACATCGACTTGTGTTTGGCGACCGCGAGCGCGAGTGCTCGATCAGCAATCGCAGTATCTGCGATACCGGCGCGGTCCAGTTGGGCCAAGTCATGCCAGTGCCGCGAGAAGCGTTCCCCGCCGCGAAACTCACCCTGTTGGCAGAATACATGAACTGCGGTTGCTTTTTCCCAGAAGGTCCGCTGTGGCCGCATGACCCTGGCGGTTGCCGATGGAAAAACGACGCCGGCAACGCTCTGCGCTGCATCGCAGGTAATCGTTCGAGATTCCCAGGGCTCGCCCGTGGAGCGTGCACCAAACTCGAGGGTCACCACTGGACGCACGTATCCGGATCCCGCCGCCAATGGTGCATATTCGAGGAACACTTTTTCGCCTTCGGTCGAAAGCGTTGCTGCCAGATCTTGATCCATGAGCGCGGCAGAAGTTTGCGGCATGACCTGCTCGGCGATCCAGACCGGTAGGCGCGAGCGGATCTCCTTGGTCCAGCGCTTCTCTTGGCTGCGCGTCGCCGGCAGCGGATCGAGCCCCCTACCCGACAGGTCCGGCGCCAGCGCTCGGATATCGTAGGTCAAGTCAACGTCTTCGGAGAACCGGCTGATGATCTGATATCCCTTGGACAGCGACGAGCCGCCCTTGAATACGAGGTGCTCGCCGAAAGGCGACTGGAACAGGACGTCGAGCAACCAGACCAGCCAGACGTCTTTGTCCAGCAAGTGGATTGGGCGACCCGAAGCCGCTGCGGCTACGGCCAGCGCTTCGCGCCGATCCGAGGCGGACAGTTTGACAAACATTTCAGGCATGGGCTGCAAGTCTGCTCACCTGCTGCGCCATCCAGGTGGGCAACATGCGGCGTAGTTCAACTACCGCGTTCAATTCCGATTCCGGCAGTTTGCCGCGTACGGCTTCGACCGCGTAGCTTGCCTGCTCCGGCCCGAGCCAAGCCAATGCCCGGATCAGCGCGCCTGCTTTACGTCCCGGAAGCGCCAACTGCCAGGCGGGAGCGTGCCGAAGTTCGACAGCCTGCTTGCCCAACTTCAACTTCCGTGTTGGACCAGAAGTCAAGTAGACCTCACGCACCGGAACTTGTGTCGTCAACCCCAACTCGTTCGCCGCCGCCGCTCCGTGGGGAACGACGTTTTCGCCACGCTGTTCAACAATCGCTCGCACAACAGTTGCCGATTCGGGTGGCCGAACGCCAAAGCGCCCCTCAATCGGACGAACGTAGAGTCCGCGCCCCACGCGGATGAGGCTGCCACGGCGAACCAAACGAGAAAGCGTCTGATCCACGGCCGCGCGCGTTCCGAGATGCAGAAGTTCCTTCGCCGACACGGGCACCCCTTCGGGCGACTTGCCGACGCGATTGATCACGGCTGTTGCGAGTGTTTCCATGCCTGTCAGAAGTATAGCATTTTTTCTGACCCAGCGCGATCGCTAGGACCGCCCAGCCGTAAGCAGAACCTGTCGCTGGTGGTCGGATCACGCATATGATTAGGGACATTGAACGGGCCCCAAAGTTAGTGTGCGGACTGTGTGCGGAATCCGCCAAACTAGCCCAAACAGCCGGGACTGGGGCAAACGCAGACAAGGCCGCAACTACTATCAGATCAATATCTTACGAAGGAGAATGAACCAGAGCCAAACATCCGCAAACAAGTCTTTTCCGTTTCAGGTTCTAGTTCTCGCAAGGGAGTGGAGGTTCAAGTCCTCTCATCCGCACCAATAGACTTATCGCTTTCGAAGCCGTCCGCGGTGCGGGCGGCTTTTTCGCGTACTGCATTCAACGGCTTAATGCGCTCTGATTCAACCACCAGCGGGACAAAATCAGTACTTTCGGATCGCGACCAACTGGAAGCGTGTATCGAGAGCGGGCGGAGCGGTCGATAGGGTTTTCGCGGATGGACCGAACCGCTTTCGCGACGGACCGCAGGAGGGTCTGGACTAAACGGCGACGTCGATTAGAGCTTCGGCGAGGTGCTGGTGCGTGTTTTTGATTGAGGCGGTGAGGACTTGGAGGCCACTGGCTGTGGCGGGGACTTGGACGGGGATGGCGATGCGGGATTCTTGGTGGGGTGGGATGATGATGCTTACGGCGCGAGGGACTTTCCAGGTTGGGGGCGGGTGGAGTTGGAGGGTAAAGCTTTTGGGCGTCGCGTTGTGGTTGCGGATGACGGCTTCGATTTCCAGGCGTTGGGAGGCTTTGGCGGGTTGGACGTAGGGCGAGAGGCGACACCATTGTTCGTCGATTAGGTTGTTGGCGTTGCCGTCGGGGGATAGGCTTTCCAGGATGGGGATGCGGGCGTTGAGATGGAGTTTGAGTTCGGTTAGCTGCGATTTGGAGAAGCGGAAGAGGGGGTTGACGTGCTGATTGATGAGCATCGTCTCGGGAAACTCTTCGAGGATGTTGAGGCAATAGAGGAGGCCTTGGTTGGGGGCGAGGAAGTTGCGGTTGAGGAGACAGTAGTCGTCGACGCCGGAGGGGGTGAAGCTGTCGCCGATGAAGAAGAGGGCGGGTTGGTTCGGTGTTTTGGGTTCGACGCGGAGCGTACCGTGGTAAAGGGTTTGGCCGGGGAAGTGAAAGTTGGTGAGGCGGAATTCTTGCCAGTCGCGGGTTTCGCGGTCGCGCCAGGGATGCAGGCTCGAGATGGGATTGGGGGTGAGGCAGGGCATGCGGAAGCGGGCGGGGTGGCGGAGGATTTCTTGCTGTTCGGCGCTGGACCAGACTTCGGCATTAAAGGCTTCGGCGGCGGCTTGGGCGAAGTCGGTGTGGTCGTCGTGGTAGTGGGTGATGTAGATGGCGCGGAGGGTTTTGAAGACGCCTTCGTTTTGCCAGGCGCGGACTTGGTCGAGGATGCGGCGGCTGCCGCAATCAATGAGGATGGCTTCGCCGGATTGGGAGACGACGAGACGGGCGTTGTCGATTTTCTTGAGCCATGGAGGGAGGGTTTCGACGATGCTTTCGGACATTTGGGGAACCGGAACGGGTTGGGTCCCGAGGATGCGAGCGGCGCGGGCTTGGTAATTTTCCGCGCCGAAGTACCAGCGGTAGGCGTCGGTGCGGAGGTAGTTCGCGTAGAGGGCTTGGAGGCGTTCGATGAGGGTGGCGATTTGTTGGGCTGGGTTGGTGATGGCGGGGCCTTGGGAGGGCAGTAAGATGTCAGGGTTGCGGGCGGCGAGGAGGCGGAGGCTTGCGATGTGTTGGGAGAGACGGGCGGCGTAGCCGTGGTAGCCGCGGACGCGGAGTTCAGGGATCGCGTCTTGGAAGCTGTGGAGGTCGGGGATCTTCGATTGGTCGAGAATGAGGGCGCCGCTGGCGATGTAGCGTTTGCCTTCGAGGGTGAAGGCGTAGCTGACGGCGCCGCGGGTGTAACCCGGGGTGGGCAGGACTTCGATCGGGATGCCGTTCCAGGTGAAGGTGCTGCGGGCGGCGACGGGTTTGGCGTTGGGGAGCGGGGTGATGGGGAGGCGGGTGGATTGGTTGGCATAGTCGTGGAGGCGGGTGGTGGCGTATAGGGCTTGCCAGAAGGGTTGGGGGTTGGTGAAGGGTTCGGCTTCGGTGGCGGGGATTAGGTGGGTGGTGTTGGGGTTGATTGTTGCGGGGATGAGATCGCGGCGGGCGTGGGTGATGAGGGCAAGAGCTTCGTTGCGGTGACGGAGGAGGATTTTGTTGGCGGGACCATTGGTTGGGCCATGGGTGAAATCGAGGGTTTGGGGGAGCGCGGGCAGTGCCGCGGCGGTGGCGGTGGCGGCGAGGAAGGCGCGGCGGGTGGGGGTCACGGATTTAGTTTAGGTGGTTGCGGGCGGCGATATACTTCGCTTATGGCGGTGATGTCGCTAGTTCCGGTGGAAGAGTATTTGAGCACGAGCTATGACCCGGACTGCGACTACGTGGAAGGGATGCTTGAGGAGCGCAACGTTGGTGAGATTGGGCATGGCAATACGCAAGGGCGGATCTATGCGTACATCATTCAGAATTTGCCGAAGTTTTGGGCCGCGCCGGAAATTCGCGTTCAGGTAAAGCCAGACAGGTTTCGCGTTCCCGATGTGACGATCGTCAAGGGGAAGATGCCTAGCGGGAAGTTCATACAGGAAGCGCCTATCGTGGTGGTCGAGGTTATTTCACCGGAAGATAGGTTGCATCGGATGCTGGAGCGCATTGACGATTATTTGCGATTTGGAGTCAGCGCGGTTTGGGTGTTGGATCCGGAGAGCAAGCGTGGGTTCGTCTACACGAGCGAGGGTTCACGGGAAGCTAAGGATGGGATTTTGCGGACGCCGGCGGATGCGGAGTTGACGGTGCCGTTGGCTTCGGTTTTCGTTACGGAATAGGCGCAAGAAGCGGAGAGTATTCGCGGGGGCGTTGCTCTTAGGATTAGGGCATGGACGAAAAAGAATGCTGGGAAGCGGTGGTGGCGCGGCGGGCGGGGGACTTTTTCTATTCGGTGCGGACGACGGGTGTGTACTGCCGCCCGGATTGCACGGCACGGCCGGCGCGTCGGGAGAATGTGGCGTTTCACGATTCTTGCGCGGCGGCGGAGGCGGCGGGGTTTCGGGCTTGTAAGAGGTGTAAACCGAATGGCGGTTGATGGGCGGCGCTAAATCCGATAGGATCTTGGCGAGCCATGCGAAATTTATACTTTGTAGCGATTGGATTGGGATTGTTCGTGGGATGCGAGAAGGCCCCGGAGCCGAAGACGGCGGTGCCGGAGATGCCGGAGTATACGGCAGAGTTGTTGGGCGCGAACGGTTCCTGGGGAAACACCGAAGGACCGGCGATCGATTCGAAAAACAATCTCTATTTCACTTCGCGCGGGACCTATAAAGGGATCGTGAAGTGGAGCGAGGAGAAGGGCTTCGAGGAGTGGCTCGCGGTGGCGACCAAGGAAGGCCCGGGTGGCTTGTGGGCGGATGGACAAGATAACCTCTACGTGACGGCGACGGGGGAGCAACAAATCTTGAAGGTGACGCCGGACAAACAAGTGAGCGTGGTGGCGGAGAAGTTCGATGTAATGCCGGGCAAAAGCAAGGGGCCGAACGATTTGGTGGTGATGACGAATGGAGTGGTGCTGTTCACCGAGCCGAACGGTTACGACGGCACGGCGCCGAAAGGGACGATTTACCGGATCGACCGGAAAGGCAAGGTGAGCGTGTTCAGCCAGGAGATTACGGGGCCGAATGGAATCATCTTGAGCGCGGATCAGAAGACGGTTTACGTGGCGCATAACGTGGCGCAGAATACTTCGCACATCGTGAAGTGGGCGATCGACGCCGAGGGCGTGCCGGGGCCGATGCAGCGCGTGGCCGTGGTGGAGCCTTGCCAAGCGGACGGGATGGACGTGAACCAGCAAGGGAATCTGTGGCTGACCTGCTATAGCCATGGAACGGCGTATCTGATAGATGGCGGCGGGAAGGTGCTGGAGAAGATCACGACGGGGCAGAAGGCGTTGACGAACGCGAAGTTTGGGCGGGGGCCGAAGCAGAACTTCTTGTATTTGACGAGTTCGGACATGGCGCGGGTGACGGGATACGTTTACCGGGTGAAACTGCCCGTCGGCGGATTACGCTAGAGGGAATGCAGCCGACGCTTGCCGAGATTGAGTCGCTGTTTCATAGAGCTTTAGAACGCCCGAAGGAGGAGCGGGCGAACTTTCTATGGCAGGAGTGTGCCGGGAATACGGCGTTGTTCGACGCGGTGCACCGGTTGCTGGCGGCGGACGAGGCGGCGGGTGAAGAGCCGGAGGAGGTTGTAAAGGCGGCGCCCGCGCAAGAGTGGCGCATCGGGCAGAGGTTTGGGAACTATCGCATCACGGGGCTCTTAGGCAAGGGCGGCATGGGGGCCGTTTATCTCGCCGAGCGCGCGGATGGCGAATTCGAACAGAAGGTGGCGCTCAAGTTGCTGGCGCCGCATTTGGTGGAGGATAGCTTCGCCGAAAAGTTTCGCGCGGAGCGGCAGGTGTTGGCGAGCTTGAATCATCCGCACATTGTGCGGCTGCTCGATGGCGGGGTGAGCGAGCAGGGCGAGCCGTATCTCGCGACGGAGTATATCGAGGGGACGACGCTCGATCGCTTTGCGAGCGAGAAGAAGCTGACCGTGCGGGAGCGGGTGCGGTTGTTCTTGCAGGTTTGCTCGGCGGTGGAGTATGCGCACCAGAATCTGATTGTGCACCGGGACTTGAAGCCGGGGAACGTTCTGGTGGCCAAGGACGGGACGGCGAAGCTGCTGGATTTTGGGACGGCGAAGTTGCTCGCGAATCCGGGGGAGAAGACGGCGACGGAATCGATGATGCTGACGCCGAAGTATGCGAGCCCGGAGCAGTTGCGGAACGAGGCGATCACGACGCGGAGCGACGTCTATTCGTTGGGGATGATTCTCTATGAGTTGCTGTGCGGGGCGCGGCCTTTCGATTCGACGGGCGATGCGATGGGGGAGTTGGCGCGGGCCTATCAGTTTACGCATGCGACGGCGTTGGGGCGGAAGATTACGCCGGAGGCCGCGGCGGAGCGGCAGGCTAGCGTAAAGGAATTGCAGAAGGCGTTGAGCGGGGACTTGCGCGCGGTCGCGGGGAAGGCGCTCCAGCATGAGGCGGCGCAACGGTACGCGAACGTCGGGGAATTGGCGCGGGATTTGAACGCATTTCTCGAGGCGCGGCCGGTTAGCGCGCGGAATCCGAGTTTCTGGTATGTGGCGGGGAAGTTTTTGTACCGGCAGCGTTATGCGGCGGGGGCGGCGGCGTTGTTGTTGGTGGCTATTGGCATCGGCATATGGACTACTGTACGAGAGAAGGGCCGCGCGGAGAGGCGATTCGCGCAGGTGCGGCAACTGGCGCACTATCAGCTCTTCGATCTTTACGACGAGGCGGAGCAGATCGTGGGGTCGACGCGCTTGCGGGCGCGGCTAGCGGAGGAGGCGTTGCGGTACTTGGATGGGTTGCGCGCGGACGCGGTGGGCGATGAGGAGTTGCAAGTGGAATTAGCGCAAGGGTATTTGCGCGTGGGCGATGTGTTGGGGAACTACACGAAGGAGAATTTGGGCGAGAGCGAGCGGGCGGTGCAGGCTTATCAGACGGGGTTGGGGCTGTTGCAAGGGCTTGAGACGCCGGAGGCCAAGGAAGCGCGCGCGGCGATTCAATTCCAATTGGCGCTGGCGGAGTACGCGACGGGCAAGAACGCTAAGGAGGCCGAACCGCGGATGCTGGCGGCGGCGAAGCAATATGAGGAGTTGTTGGCGGCGCAGCCGAAGAACGCGGAGATCTATTTGAAGTTGGGCAAGATCTACATGAACGTGGGGCGGGTGCGGCAGCGGCCGGCCAATGAGAACGAGGTGGGGGACTTTAGCGAGGAGTGGACGCTGAGGGCGCGGGAGGCGTTCGAGAAGGGGCTGACCTTCGACCCGGAGAGCGAGAAGTTGATCGGGGCGTTGCATATGTTGTGCGCGGTGCGATCGATTTGGATCGCGGGGGCGAAGCCGAAGGAAGCGTTGCGCTGGAGCGGCGAGGCGGAGACTTGGGCGGCGCGGGTGCGGAAGCGGCGGAAGAGCCCGGAGTTCTTGAGCGCGGAGGCGAACCGTTTCACGGGACAGGGCGCGGCGTACCGGGAATTGGGACAGCGCGAAGAGTCGCTGGCGGCGATTCAGAAGACGATCGAGGTTTTGAATGAGATCGCGCGGGACCCGGACAACCGCACGGCGCCGTTGAACTTGAACGTTGCGATCATGAACCGGGCGCTGCTCTATTACGAGATGGGGCGGCAGGACGAATATCTGGCGGAGTGCGAGAAGGCGTATGCGGTGCTGGAAGGGGAGAGGGCGAAGGGGAAGCCTAGCAAGTCCTTGGAGAATTACTATGCGCGGGTTCTGTACTACTTGGCGTGGGCGTACGTGGAGCAGAAGAAGCCGCAGGCGGCTGAGTTCATGGACAAGACGTATAAAATTTTGAGCGAGACGGCGAGGCGGGAGCCGGAAAATACCTCCGTGCGGCGTTACCTGAGCGACATCTTGCTGAACCTGAACGCACCGGGATACGACAGGCCGGAAGAGGCGGCGCGGTACGCGAAGGAAATGCTGGCGATCAATCCGAAGGCCTTTTCGGCCTACGACGTTTTGGCGCGGGCGCAGGAGCGGTTGGGACAGAATGCGGAAGCCGTGGCGACGCTACGCAAGGCCTTGGAGATCGTGGGAGTACCGAAGCCGGGGGAAGCGCGGAGCGAAACGGTGACGGCTTTGGAGGCTCGCATCCAGAAGTTGGAGGCAGCGGCGCAGTAGTTTATGGAAGCGCGGGGCGGAGAGTTGTTTGGCCCGTTTCGGGTGTTGCGATTGATTGGCAAGGGCGGCATGGGGGCGGTGTATTTGGCGGAGCGGGTGGAGGGGGATTTCTCGCAGCAGGTGGCGTTGAAGTTGCTGGCGCCGCATTTAGTGGATGAGAAATTCGCCGAGCGCTTTCGGGCGGAACGGCAGGTGCTGGCGAGCTTGAATCATCCGCATATCGTGCGGTTGCTCGATGGCGGCGTAGGCGCGAAGGGCGAGCCGTATCTCGCAACCGAGTACATCGAGGGGCAGGCCTTGGACCGCTTCGCGAATGAACGGAAGCGGACGGTGCGCGAGCGCGTGCGGTTGTTCTTGCAGGTTTGTTCAGCGGTGGAGTATGCGCATCAGAACTTGATCGTGCACCGGGATTTGAAGCCTTCGAACGTATTGGTGGCGAACGATGGCACGGCGAAGCTGCTGGACTTTGGAACGGCGAAGTTAACGACGGCGGTGGGCGAGAAGACGGCAACGGAGGCGATGCTCTTGACGCCGAAGTACGCGAGCCCGGAACAACTGCGCAATGAGGCGATTACTACTCGCAGCGATATCTATTCGCTGGGGATGATGTTGTATGAGTTGTTGGGCGGCGCGCGGCCTTTCGATTCGACGGGCGATGCGATTGGGGAACTCGCGCGGGCATATCATTTCGCGGAGCCGACGGCGTTGGGGAAGAAAGTGACGGGGGAGGCGGCGGCGGAACGGCGCGTTGGCGCGCGCGAGCTCGAGCGGGAGTTGAGGGGGGACTTGCGGGCGATCGCGGCGAAGGCGATCGCGCATGAGGCGGAGCGGCGTTACGCGAGCGTGGCGGAGTTGGCGCGGGATCTCGAAGCGTATTTGAATGGCCGGCCGGTGGGTGCGCGGAACCCGAGCTTTTGGTATGTGGCGGGGAAGCTTGTCGCGCGGCAGAAGTGGGCGGTGGGGGCGGCGGGGTTGTTGTTGGTGGCGATCGGCGTGGGCGTGGGGACGACGGTTTACGAGAAGCGGCGGGCGGAGCGGCGCTTCGCGCAAGTACGGCAACTGGCGCGGTATCAGTTATTCGACGTTTACGACGAGGCCGAGAAGATCGTGGGCTCGACGCGGTTGCGGGCGCGGTTGGCCGAGGAGGCGTTGCGGTACTTGGATGGTTTGCGTGAGGAGGCGGCGGGGGACGCGGAGTTGCAGGTGGAGTTGGCGCGGGGCTATTTGCGCGTGGCAGACGTCATGGGCAACTACACGAAGGACAATTTGGGGGACCGGGAGAAAGCAGAGGCGCTCTACGATCGCGCGGCCGCTTTGCTGGCGGGCTTACCAGGCGGCGACGCATCAGAGGTGAGAGCGGAGCTGGACTTGGCGCAGGCGATGGGCGATCACGCGGCGGCGGCGGGAGAGGCGCGTTGGAGCGAACGGCTGGACAGCGCGGTGACGGCCTTCGAAAAATTGAAGGCCGCGAAACCGCGCAGCGCGGCGGCGTACTTGGCGTTGGGGAACGCCTACTCTTCCGCGGCGCGCGCGCGGCAGGCGCCGAAGGGGTTGCTGCTAATCGAGGACCGCAGCCGCGAATTGGTGGAGAAGGCGCAGGCGGCCTATGAGAAGGGATTGTCGCTTGAGCCGGACAACGAGAAACTGATCGCTGCGATGCACCGGCTTTGCGGCAGCCGGGCGATCTGGACATCGGACTTGAAGCCGGAAGAATCCTTGCGCTGGTCGAGCGAAGGGGAGCGCTGGGCGTTGCAACGCAAGAACAGCCGCGAGACCGCGGAGTATCTGCTCACCGAGAGCAGCCGTTTGGGAGCGCGCGCGGCGGCTTATGGCGCGTTGGGGGATAAGGACGAGAGCGCCCGTCACGCGAAGGCGGCGGTGGCGATGGTGGAGAAGTTAGCACGCGACGAGGATAATCTCGCGGCGCAGATGAACTTGATCATCGCCTTGTCGAATTGGGCCGGCGCCGAGTACGAACTAGGGAACAAGCAAACGAATTTCGAAATCTGCGAGCGCATGTTGGCGCTGGTGGACCGGGAAAGCGCCAAGCCGAGAGGGCAGAGCAAGACGATGGCGGCCTTCCGGCGGAAGGCGCTCTACGATGCGTCCTACGCGTACTTGGACGCGGGGAGGCCGGATAGCCTCGCGATCATCGAACGGGCGTATCGCGAGTTCGTGGCGGCGGCCAAGGAAGATCCAAACGACGAGCGGCCGCGATTCTATCTTTGCGACATTCTTTTGAACTTGAATACGCCGGTCTACACAAGGCCGGCCGAAGCGAAGATTTACGCGCTGGAGATGATGCAGGCGCAACCGGATAATCCGAACGGATACGATTTCCTAGCGCAGGCGGAATTGGCGTTGCAGAACGTGGAGGGCGCGATCGAAGCTTACCGGAAAGCGATGGTGGCGCTGGCGCCCGAGAAGAAGGGCGCGGCGGGGGCGAAGTTTCAGAAGTTCTATGAGGACAAGATCGCTGAGCTGACGGCGCGGTTGGGGCGGACGAACCAGTAGAGCTTAAGGCCTACGGCTTGGGCGAGTTCGACGGCTAGCGACGAAGCGGCGCCGAGGGCGGCGGCGGCGGGGAGGCCGGCCATGGCGGCTTTTTGCACGATGTCGAAGCTGGCGCGGGAGGTCATGAGGAGGGCGTGTTGGTGGAGAGGGAGTTTGTTTTGCTGGAGGGCGGCGCCGATTAGTTTGTCGAGGGCGTTGTGGCGGCCGACGTCCTCGGCGGAATCGATGAGTTCGCCCGAGGCGTTGTAGAGGAAGGCGGCGTGGGAGCCGCCGGTGCGGTTGAAGTCTGGCTGCGAGGCTTCCAGAGTGGCTAGGCGTTCGGCGAAAAAGTTTGCGCCGGGGTCCCAGGGCGTTACTTGGGGCGTGCGCTCCAGGAGTTCCGAGATGATCGCGCGTCCGCAGACGCCGCAACTGGAACTGACTTGGACGCTGCGGGCCCAGGGGACGCGGAGCTTGGCGGGGGGGTTAAGGGTGACTCGGGCTTCGCCGGATTCGAAGTGGATGTTTTCGATGCAGCGGGGAGTTTCGATGATGCCCTCGGAAAAGAGAAAGCCCCGGAGGAGATCTTCGTCGCGTCCGGGGCTTCGCATTAGGGTGGCGAAGGGCTTGCCATCGAGTTGGATGGCGAGAGGCTCTTCGAGGCTGAGTTGATCTTCGTGGCGGCTCGTCCGGCCGTCTTGCCATCGCTCGACGGTATGACGGCTGGTCATGAAGATTACTTGCGCTTGGCTACCGCCAGGCGCGCTTCGGCGCGCTTGTAGGCATTGGCGGCGCGGGCCTGATCGATGTCTTCCTTGGGGCTCAACAAGCGTTCGGCGGCGCGCTTGAAGGCGGCTTCGGCGCGGGCCGTATCGATCTTGTCCGCCTCTTCGCAGGAATCGACGAGCACGCGCACGCGTTCGCCGGAGACTTCCGCCCAGCCCTTGCCGACGGCGACATGCTGGCGCTTGCCATCCATGACGTACTCGAGGGGGCCGGGGTCGATTTCGGTGATCAGCGCCGCGTGGCCGGGGAGCACACCGATGGTGCCGCCCGCGCCGGGGAGTTCCGCTTCAGTGGCGGGGTTGGAAACGACGAGTTTCTCGGGGGTCGCGATTTCGAGGAGGAAAGTGGAGGCCAAGGCTAGCTTCCCTTCTTCATCTGCTCCGCTTTCTCCAGCACTTCTTCAATGGTGCCTTGCATGTAGAAAGCTTGTTCGGGGACGTCGTCGTGCTTGCCGTCGCAGATTTCCTTGAAGCCCTTGATGGAGTCTTCGAGCTTGACGTACTTACCGGCAAAGCCCGTGAACTGCTGAGCGACGAAGAAGGGTTGCGAGAGGAAGCGTTGGATCTTGCGCGCTCGGGAAACGGTGAGTTTGTCGTCTTCGCTCAATTCGTCGATGCCGAGAATGGCGATGATGTCCTGGAGATCCTTGTAGCGCTGGAGGACTTGCTTGACGCGTTGGGCCGTCGTGTAGTGCAGGTCGCCGACGATGCGCGGATCGAGAATGCGCGAGGTGGAGGCCAGCGGATCGACGGCCGGGTAGATGCCGAGGGCGGCGATGTCGCGCGAGAGGTTCGTGGTGGCGTCCAAGTGGGCGAAGGCCGTGGCGGGCGCGGGATCGGTGTAATCGTCCGCCGGCACGTAGATGGCTTGCACCGAAGTGATGGAGCCCTTCTTGGTGGACGTGATGCGTTCTTGCAGCGCGCCCATTTCGGTCGCGAGGTTGGGCTGGTAACCGACGGCGCTGGGCATGCGGCCAAGGAGCGCGGATACTTCGGAGCCGGCTTGGGTGAAGCGGAAGATGTTGTCGATGAAGAGGAGCACGTCGGCGCCTTCTTCGTCGCGGAAGTATTCGGCGACGGTGAGGCCCGTGAGACCGACGCGGAGACGGGCGCCCGGGGGCTCGGTCATCTGGCCGTAGATGAGAGCGGCTTTGGACTTGGTGTAGTCCTTGGGATCGATAACGCCGGACTCCTGGAATTCGAGCCAGAGGTCGTTGCCTTCGCGGGTGCGTTCGCCGACGCCGGCGAAAACGGAGAAGCCGCCGTGCTTCATCGCGAGGTTGTTGATCAACTCCATGATGATGACGGTCTTGCCGACGCCCGCGCCGCCGAAGAGGCCGATCTTGCCGCCGCGGAGGTAGGGCTCGATCAAGTCGATGACCTTGATGCCGGTTTCGAACATCTGGAGGTCGGTGGATTGTTCGGCGAAGGTGGGAGCTTCGCGGTGGATGGGCGAATGCTTCTTGGCTTGCACCGGACCCATTTCGTCGACGGGCTGGCCGACGACGTTGAGAACGCGGCCCAGCACTTCGCGGCCGACGGGCACGCTGACGGGCTGGCCGAGGTTCTCGGCCTTCATGCCACGCACGATGCCTTCAGTGGGCTGGAGCGCGATGCAGCGCACGCGGCCTTCACCGATGTGCTGCGCGACTTCGGCGATGATGTCGAGCGGCGCGGGCGTGTTGAAGCCCTCGCTCGTGATGCGGATGGCGGTGTAGATCTCGGGGATCTGGCCTTCGGGGAATTGGACGTCGAGCGCGGGGCCGGCGACCTGAATGATTTTCCCAACGGCGAGTGTTGCGGTGGACATGAGTGCTTGCTTACTCCAGTGCGGCGGCGCCGCTGACGATTTCAATAATTTCCTTGGTGATGCCGGCTTGACGAACGCGGTTGAGCTTGAGCGTCAGGCTTTCGATGACGTCGGCGGCGTTGGAACTGGCCGCGTCCATGGCCGTCATGCGCGCGGCGTGTTCGCTGGCGGCGCTTTCGAGCATGGACCGGTAGATACCGGTTTCGACGTACTTCGGCAAGAGCGTGCCCAACAACTGCGCGGGCGGCTGCTCGTAGATGTAATCCTTGGGCTCCTCGCCGGCGGTGACCTTAACGGGGAGCAACTGCGTGAGCGTCAGCTTTTGGGTCATGACGCTTTTGAACTCGTTGTAGATGAGATAGACGGCGTCGAAGTGGCCGTCTTCATAGGCCTTGGCGACCTTGGTGGCGATGGAGGCGGCGTCGGCGAAGCGGGCTTTATCGACCACGCCGAGGTGTTCACCGTTCATCTTGAATTCGCGGCGGGCGAAGAAGTCGCGGCCTTTGCGGCCGATGGCTTCGATGGCGATTTCCTTGCCCTTATGCTCGGCGAGGAAGTTCTGCGCGGCCTTGATGAGATTTGAGTTGAAGGCGCCAGCGAGGCCACGGTCGCTGGTGACGAGGATGAGCAGGATTTTTCGCTCGGGGCGGACTTCGAGGAGCGGGTGGCTGAAGTCACCACCGGCGGAAGCGGCGGCGCCCGCGACGTCGGCGAGCATCTGGGTGTAGAGCTCGGAGTAGGGACGGGAGGCGAGCACGCGTTCCTGCGCGCGGCGCAGTTTCGCCGCGGCCACCATCTTCATGGCCTTGGTGATCTGCTGCGTGTTTTTTACCGACCGGATGCGGCGGCGTAAGTCAATGAGACTTGGCATGGGCTGTCAGCCTACTTTTTAACGTGTTCGGCAACGAAACGGTCTTTGAATTCCTTGAGAGCCGCGTTGATGGTTTTCTTGAGGTCGTCGGAAAGTTCCTTCTTTTCGCGAATCGTGGAGAGGATGCCGGAATGGGCGTTCTCGATGAAGCGGTAGAACTCGGTTTCGAAGAGGCGGATGCGGTCGAGCGGGAGGTCGTCGATCCAGCCGTTGGTGCCGGCGTAGATGATGAGGACTTGCTTCTCGACGGGCAGCGGTTGGAACTGGGGCTGCTTAAGGAGTTCGACGAGGCGGCTGCCGCGGGTGAGCTGTTGTTGCGAGGCCTTGTCGAGGTCGCTGCCGAATTGCGCGAAGGCGGCGAGGGCGCGGTATTGGGCGAGGTCAAGACGGAGCGAACCGGAGACTTGGCGCATGGCCTTGATCTGGGCGCTGCCGCCGACGCGGCTGACCGAGATACCGACGTTGACGGCGGGGCGGATGTTCGAGTTGAACAAATCGCTTTCGAGGAAGATCTGGCCGTCGGTGATGGAGATGACGTTGGTGGGAATGTAGGCGGAGACGTCGCCAGCTTGGGTTTCGATGAAGGGCAGAGCGGTCATGGAGCCGCCGCCGCGTTCGGCGCTCAACTTGGCGGCGCGTTCCAGCAGGCGAGAGTGGAGGTAGAAGACGTCGCCGGGGTAGGCTTCGCGGCCGGGAGGGCGGCGGAGGAGGAGCGAGATTTCGCGGTAGGCGGCGGCGTGCTTCGACAAGTCGTCGAAGATGCAGAGAGCGTGGCCGCCATTGTCGCGGAAGTACTCGCCGATGGCGCTGCCGGAGAAGGGCGCGAGGTATTGCATGGGCGCGGGGTCGCTGGCGGTGGCCGCGACGACGATGGAGTATTCCATGGCGCCGTTTTCTTCGAGGGCTTTCACGACCTGCGAAACGGTGGAGCGCTTCTGGCCGATGGCGACGTAGATACAGATCATGTCGCCGCCCTTTTGGTTGATGATCGTGTCGAGGGCGATGGCGGTCTTACCGGTTTGGCGGTCGCCGATAATCAATTCGCGCTGGCCGCGGCCGATGGGGATCATCGCGTCGATGGCCTTGATACCGGTCTGCATGGGCTGTTTGACGGGCTGGCGGTCGACGACGCCGGGGGCGAGGCGCTCGATGGGATTGAAAGCTTCGTGTGCGATGGGGCCCTTGCCGTCGATGGGTTCGCCGAGCGCGTTGACGACGCGGCCGATCATGGCCTTGCCGACGGGAATCGACATAATGCGGCCGGTGCGGCGGACTTCATGGCCTTCCTTGATGCCTTCGGAACTGCCTAGCAACACGGCGCCGACTTGGTCTTCTTCCAGGTTGAGCGCGATGCCGCTCACGCCCGCGGCGGGGAACTCCACGAGTTCACCGGCCATGACCTTTTCCAAACCGTAGATGCGGGCGATGCCGTCGCCCACGCTGATGACGGAGCCGGTCTCTTCGACGTTGACGGCCTTGTCGTAATTTTCGATTTCCTGGCGCAGTACGCGCGAAATTTCGTCTGCCCGAATTTGAGCCATATCTTTTCTTCTCGTTCCCGCTTGTCTCTAGAAACTCTTGTGCCCGCGCTCTTAAGCGCCGAGCTTGCCCTTCAACGCGGCCAGCTTGCCGCGCACGGAGCCATCGTAAACCGTCGAACCGATGCGGGCGACAACGCCGCCCAGCAGGGTGGAATCCACTACAAAATCGCAGCGCACTTGCTTGCCGCTGATGCGGGCGAGCTCGCCGCCGATGGCGGCCTTTTCGCCGTCATTCAGGGGCGTGGCGCTTTTCACTTCGGCGCGCGCGATGCCGCGGCGCGCGTCGACAAATTCTTCAAAGACGCGGCGCAGCAGCGGCAGAATGCCCGCGCGACCGCGATCGATCATCACAAAAAGGAAGTTCCGGATGGTGCCGCTCAACTGGGCATTTTCGGCAAGCTTCGCGATGACGCCGCGTTTGCGGGAGCGCGAAACCGCCGGGGAGTTGAGGATGTGCTTGAGGTCGGAGGAGGCGGCGACCATGGCTTCGAAATCGCGCAGTTCGCTCATGGCCTGTTCGGGGCTCAAGGGCGCGTTTTGATCGAAGACGATGTCGGTGAGGGCGGTGGCGTAACGGCCGGCGAGAGCTTCACTCATGGGTTAGCGGGCCTCCACTTGCTTCAAGTCGTTGACGAAAGTGGCGACGAGATTTTGTTGCGCGGCCGAGTCTTGTTGGGCGGCGAGGCGGGCTTCGGCGATTTCGAGAGCCTTGCGCGCGGTGAAGGCGCGGAGTTGTTGCTCGGCGAGTTTGGTTTCGCTCGCGATTTCGTTGCGCATTTGTTGGTTGAGCTTGTCGAGGAGGTTGGCGGTTTGTTCCGTGATGCGCTTGGATTCGGCTTCGCGCTCTTGGGCGACGCGGGCGCGGATGGAGCTGAGTTCGCCTTCGAAGTTGCCGAGTTTGGCTTCGAGGTCCTTGATGCGGGCTTCGGCTTGGGCGACGCTCGCGCGGGATTCGGCGAGGTCCTTTTGGATTTCCGCCGAGCGCTCGTTCAGCATCGGGATCAAGTACTTGACCACGGCATAGACGAGGAGGACGGCGAGGATGGCGAAGTTAATCCACTTGTAATTGATGAGCGGATCGCCGCCGCCGTGGCCGCCTTCTTCGGCCGCGAACGCGGCGAGGGCGCTTAGGATGAGGAGGCTAACGAGTTTGGGGGCCATCTTAGTTCCTGCTGGCGCGGCTGATGCCGGCGACGATTTGCGTGGCGAGTTCTTCGGCTTGCTGGGAGAGCGTGGCCTTGGCGGCTTCGGCTTCGGCGGCGATGGAGGACTTGGCCGTCGCGATGGCCTTCAGATTTTCCTCGCGGGCTTTGGCGAGGGAGGCGTTTTGCTCGTCGAGCATTTTCAGGCGCCAAGCCTCTTGGTCTTTGTAGATTTCGGTGCGAGCGTCGCGGAGGCGGGCGTCGTATTCGGCGACTTTCTTTTCCGCTTGTTCGAGGGCTTCGGTAGCGCGCTTGCGGGCGCCTTCCGTAGCGGCGTGGCGGTCCGCGAGAACCTTCTCAACGGGTTGGAAGAGGGTGGCTTTGAGATACCAGTGCAGGAAGACGACAACGATAAAGGTAGGCACAGCTTGGATGAGCAAGCCAATCGCCTGTTGCAGCATTAGTTCCATTGAGGTTGGTAGCGTTTTCGAAACGGGGAAAGGCTAAACAGCGAGAAATGCTCCGTTGAAAATACGCAGTGGCACTTCGCCCAGTCCGGAAAGCAAAGTATAACACGCCATAGCCTTTAGCTCCAATACCGGTAAAGAACGCGGCTGGCTTGGCCGATCAGGCAAGCAAGAGTCTTGAGATGGCCCAATTTACGTCGATTCTACTTCTATTCGCCCTGCTCGGGCAGACTCAGGGGCTACTGCATGACTGTAAGCCTGAGATTCTGCGGCAGGCCGATGGGCTGATTCTGATTCGAGGACGGCTTTTCGACAAGGAGGGGAGATACCACGGGCAGCCGAACACCGTTTACGTCGGCGGCGGGCATCCGTACATGCTTAAGCTCTACTACACGCACTACTGCCAGCTTCCCCGGGAGCAGGGGGTCGCGTGGGCGCGGCGTTTCCAAGGCGGCGAGACGCGGGAGTACATTCGCAAATATTGGGGACCACCGAACGCGAGTACTTCCTGGTACGACCTTTGGTGGACGTCGCCGAATGGGAACGCGCAGGCGAGCTACGGCGAAGATGGCTATCTGGACAGGATTACGGTCTCGGGCGCGTATCGCAAGACATTCCGGGGCGACCGGCAGAACGACATGGATCAGTTCGGCTGGGCGCCGGAGATTCGTGTGGCGCCCGTGAAGGAAAAGGCGCGATTGACGCCAGTGGCTGGTGCGCCTGGCGACTCTGCGTCCGGCGACTCTGTGGCGGCGGCTTCGGCGGTGGCGGCGGTTATCACTCTGGAGGAGGCGCGGAAAGTCGCAGTTGGAGCGGCGCGGGAGGAAGTTATCGCGGCACTGGGCAAGCAGTATCAGCGCTCGGCGATCTTGAGCGACAAAGGGGAGATGGAGACCTTGGTCTATAAGCTGAGCGACGGAAGCGGCTTTCGGGTGGATTTATTGAAGGGCGTGGTCACATCCGCTAAGAAACTCTAGTCTGGATTCCAGTAAAGAATTCGCTTGGCCTGGCCGATCAGCCAATCGAGATTCCTTCCATGGCCCGACTCATCCTGATTCCATTTCTGTTTGCCCTGTGCGGGAACGCGCAGGGGCTGTTGGAGCAATGCAAACCGCAGATGGTGAGGCAGGCGGATGGGAAGTATTTGATCCGCGGGCGGCTGTTCAAGCCGGACGGCCACTACTATGGCTCGCCGAATGTGACCTACGTGGGCGGCGGGCACCCCGCCATGTTGTATCTCTATTACACGCATTACTGCGTGATTCCCAAGGGACAGGCGGTGGCATGGAGCCGGCAGTTCCGGGGTGGGGAGAACCGCGAGTACGTCCGGATGTATTGGGGGACTCCTAATGCGAGTGCGGCGAACTACGACGTGTGGCTGGTCGACGATGGCGGCCAGGCGCAGGTGAACTACGGAGAGGATGGGTATTTGAACAGCATCTGGGTTTCGGGCGCCCTGCAAAAGACCTTCCGGGGGAGCAAGACAAACGACGACGATGGCTATGGATGGGCGCCGCCGATACGAATTGCGCCGGTAAAGCAGAAGGCGCCTGCGGCGGCAGTGGATGCGCCGAAGGCCGAAGCGGCGCAGGCTTCTGGGGTGGCCGAGGCGAAACCTGTAGCCGCCACTCCGGAGGACGCGCAGAAAGTCGCGGTGGGGGCGCTTCGAGATCAGGTCGTCGCCGCGCTGGGGAAGAACTACCAGCGCTCGGCGATCTTGAGCGACAAAGGGGAGATGGAGACGCTCGTGTATGCGCTGAGCGACGGGAGTAGCTTTCAGGTGAATCTGCTGAAGGGCGTGGTTACTTCGGCAAAGAGAAATTAGCGCGGTGCCGGCGCGATGGTGGCGCCGATGGGTTGCGGCCATCGCGCATCGAATTTGACTTCGCGCGGCGCTGGATGTTAGCCTGCCAAGGGTCGCGCTTGCGGCCAGAAAGGAAACCGATGCGTTTTGTACCTACGGACCTCACGTACTCTCCACGCCCACTTCTTGGGATGGCGCTTGGTTTCCGCCTCGTCAGCTAGAGCTGCTGGCTAGACCCGCCTTCCCTTCCCCTAGTTCCCCTCACAACATAGAAAGGCTTTTGCTTGTTTTTGAACATGCAAGGAGCGAGCGCGGCTGTGTCCGTGCTCGCAACACCGAAGGTTTGGATGGAAGGCGCCGCGATTGAACAACTGCGGAAAACCGCGAAGCTCGAAGGCATGGTCGCGGCGATTGGGATGCCCGATTTGCATCCCGGCGCGAATAGCCCGATTGGCGCGGTGTTCGTTAGCCGTGATTGGCTTTATCCCACGCTGGTGGGTAATGACATCGGTTGCGGCGTCGGATTGTGGCAAACGGATCTCTTGCCCAAGAAAAATCGCCACGGCGATTGGGCGGAGCGGTTGCGCAATTTGGACGAGGCCTGGCACGGCGATAGCAGCGCGTGGCTGGCGGAACGGCAGATTACGCAGTCCGGGCACGACCGTAGCCTCGGCACGATCGGCGGCGGGAATCACTTCGCCGAGTTGCAGCGCGTCGAGGAGATCGCGGATCGTGAAAGCGCCGAGGCGCTAGGGTTGGACGCCGGCCGCGTCCAGCTCTGCGTGCACAGCGGCTCCCGCGGGCTTGGTGGCGAGATACTGCGGAGTCATGTCGAAAGGCATGGCGGAGCTGGCCTCGCGTCCGAAAGCGATGAGGCGCTGGAGTACCTCGAACGCCACGAGCATGCGCGGCGGTGGGCGATCGCCAATCGCGCCCTGATTGCGCATCGTATGATGCAGTGCTTGAAGTCGGAGGCGAGTTTGGTGAGCGATATCTGCCACAACTCTGTATCTTCCATGACCCGCTTAGATTCCGAAGACGGACCGGTCTGGCTGCATCGCAAAGGAGCGGCTCCGTCGGACAGCGGTCCTTTGGTGATTCCTGGGTCTCGTGGTGATTTCAGTTATCTCGTGCAACCGGTGAATCCTCGCGCCGAGAGCGGCTTCTCGCTCGCTCACGGCGCGGGGCGCAAGTGGTCGCGGTCGGAGTCACGAGGCCGTTTAGAGAAACGATTCCGGACGGAAGATCTCGAGCGCACTTCCTTGGGCAGCCATGTAGTCTGCGAGGACCGGCAGTTGTTGTTCGAGGAGGCTCCGCAAGCCTACAAGAACATCAGCGCGGTGATCGAAAGCCTGGTTGCTTACGGACTCGTGCGAGTCATTGCGGTGTTGCGCCCGATGGTGACTTACAAGGTGCGCCGATGAAGAATCCATGTCAATACTGGTTGCTTCTGAGTTCGGGCCAAGGCCCGGTTGAATGCGGTTGGGCCGTCGTGGAGATTCTGCGGCGGCTCGAGCGTGAGGCCGAGGCGCGAGGCTTGGCGCTGGAACTGCTCGAGGCCGTTCGTCATCCGGAGGGCCATGGCGTTAGTACGGCATTGCTGCGTCTGGAAGGAGGCACGGATGCCACCACGTTCGTTCGCTCCTGGACTGGCACGGTGTTGTGGACGGCCAAGAGCCCATTCCGGCCTGAGCATAAACGCAAGAACTGGTTTGTGTCCGTGGAATCGATCGATGCGCCAGAAGCCGAAGGCGATGCCTCGCTTCCCGATAAGCAAAGTTTGCGGTGGGAAACGATGCGCGCGGGCGGGCCTGGCGGCCAACATGCGAACCGGACGGAATCCGCCGTCCGGTTGACGCATTTGCCGACGGGCATACAAGTGACGGCGAGCGAAGAGCGGTCGCAGCATCGCAACCGGCGGCTAGCTTTGGCGCGGCTGTTGCAGAGATTGCGGGAAGACTCGCGGAAGGAGGCGGAGGCGGCGGGCAAGCGGCGTTGGGAAAGCGCCCACTCGCTGGTGCGCGGTAATCCCGTACGCAGCTTCCGGCCGGACCAAAACCGTTAGGCCACCTCAGGCTCGCTATGTAGCGCGATGCGGTTGCCTTCGGAATCGAGGACGATGCTGCGGTAGCCGAAGGGGCCGATGGGATGTTTGGGGGTGAGGACCTTGCCGCCGTGGCGGGCGACGAGGACCTCGGCCTCCTGGTGGCGGCCGGTGACGTTGTAGTAGAGGAAGGCGCCGTGTTCGCTGGGTTGGAAAGACGCGTCCACGATGAGGCAGCCTCCGATGGAGGAGTGGTCGTGTTCGAAGACGCCGACGCCGGGGTATTCCTCCTTGACCTTCCACTGGAGAACGGCTTCGTAGAAGGCCTTGGCCCGGGCCAGATCTGTCACGGGGATGTCAAACCAGACTACTCGCTGAACCGCTCGTTGCTCCATTCGTTGCATGCCTCTCGCTATCGCCTCGCGCCTGAGAATACCATAGGCATTGAGGCATTACATGCATAGATTGCTGCCGCTGGCCGGCTTGGTACTAACTGGATGTTCGTCGCTGTACTACGCGAGCATGGAGAAGCTCGGCAAGGAGAAGCGCGACATTCTGGTGCAGCGCGTGGTGGATGGGAAGAAGGATCAGGAGAAGGCCAAGGAGCAGTTGAAGACGACGCTTGAGGCGTTTCAGGAATTGACGGGCTTTGAGGGCGGGAATCTGGAGAAGACGTACAAGAAGCTGCACGGATCCTTGGAAGACGCCGAAGGGCGGGCAAAGGATTTGACGGAGCGCGTGGCGTCGATCGACAAGGTCGCGGCCGACTTGTTCGCCGAGTGGGACAAGGAAATCGGCGAGATGAAGAACGGCGAGTTGCGGGGGAAGAGCCGGCGGATTTTGCGCGACACGAAAACGCGGCACCAGCAGTACATGACGAAGATGCGCGCGACGGAGAAGAAGATCGCGCCGGTGTTGCAGGCGTTCCGGGATCAGGTGACGTTTCTCAAGCACAACTTGAACGCGAAGGCGATTGGGTCGTTGAAGGGTACGTCGACGAAGCTCGATTCGGATGTGACGGCGCTGATCGGCGACATTGAAAGTTCGATCGCGGAGGCGGACAGCTTTATCCAAAGCTTGTCGGCGAGCTGATGCGATTTATGGGCATGCGCGCTCTGATCACGGGCGCGGCTACTGGGATTGGCGCGGCGACGGCGAACGTCTTCCGGCGGGAGGGCGCAACTGTGGTGAGCGCGGGATTGGGGGACGGCGAGGATATCCGCGTGGATTTGAGTGAAGCTGGCGCGGCGGCGCGGGTGCTGGAAGGCGCGGGGGAAATTCAGGCGGCGGTGTTAAACGCGGGCGTCTGCCGCCCGGCGGATTTGCTGGAAACGAGCGAGGAGAACTGGAGCCGCACGATCGAAGTAAATCTAAGCGCGAACTTCCGGCTGCTGCAAGAATGCGGCCGGCGGATGCGCGGCGGGAGCATTGTGCTGACGGCGTCGACGAATTCCTTCGATGGCGAAGCGGGGTTGATCGCGTACAACGCTTCGAAAGCGGGGCTTCTTGGTCTTGTGCATACGGCAGCCAATGAGTTGGGGCCGCTGGGGATTCGCGTCAACGCGGTTTGTCCGGGTTTCATTCGCACGCCTCTGACCGAGAGCGCGTTTCAGGACGCGGCGTTCGCGAAACGCTATTTCGGCGCGTTGCCGCTGGGGCGGGGCGGAAGGCCGGAAGAGGTGGCGGAGGCGATTGCGTTTCTGGCGTCGCCGGCGGCGTCGTACATCACGGGGACGACGCTGTTCGTCGATGGCGGGCAGATGGCGGCGAAGTTCGGCACTTGGGACGAGAAGACGGACGAGTTCGACGGCCTCGCTTGGCGGCGGCCTATTCGACGCCGACCTTGAGGATTTCGAGGCGGCGTTTGGGCGCTTCGCCGTCGACTTCTTCTTTCTCGAAAGCTTCGAGAACTTCCATGCCTTCAATGACGCGGCCGAAGGCGGAGTACTTGCCGTCAAGGTGGGGCGACGGCGCGAGGACGATAAAGAAGGACGTGGTGGCGGAGTTGGGGTCGTCGCCGCGGGCCATCGAGAGGATGCCGCGATCATGTTTGACGGGCGCGGCGAATTCGCCGGTAACGGGGCGGACCCAGCGGTCGGCGGGATGGGATTGGTTGGCTTGACGCATGCCTTCGGCGCCGCCTTGGATGACGAAGCCTTTGGCGATGCGGTGGAATGAAGTGCCCTCATACCAGTTGGTCGCGGACAGCTTGAGGAAGTTGCGAACATTTTCAGGGGCCCAGTCCGGCCGCAGTTCCGCTCGGAGAATTCCGAGCGTGGTTTCGATGCGCACCGTCTTGTTGAGTTCATCGAGCTTAGCGTCGAGGTAGGGCTCAGTCTTCTTCTTGTCGAGAGTGACGCTAACGATGCGGATAGGTTTGTCGAGAACACCGCCTTCGCCCGCGGGCGCCTGAGAGATTTTCTCGACGACGTCCATACCTTCCGTTACGCGCCCGAATGCCGAATACTTACCGTCCAACGGCGGCTGTGGGGCGATGCACACGAAGAATTGCGCGCCGCCGGAATCCTTCACGCCGGGAATGCTGACGGTGGAGACGACGCCGCGTTCGTGTTTCAGATCGCTGAATTCTTCCTTCTGGAGACGGAGGCCACCGGTACCCCAGAGTTCCTTCTTGGTGGCCGGGTCCTTGAGGAGCGGGTCGCCACCTTGGATGAGTGAATACGGAAAGACACGGTGGAAGGCGCTGCCGTCGTAATACTTCTTTCGGATTTGGCCGATGAAGAAATTGACATGCTGGGGCGCCTTGGAGGGGTAGAACTCGAAACGGAAAGAGCCAAGCTCAGTCTGTACAACCGCCTCCAGATTGCCGGCGTCGAGTACCTTTGAGTCCTGGGCAGTGGCGGCTAGGGCGAAGAGCAAGGAAAGAAAGAAGTTCTTAGAGATCATCGGTAGTCCTGATTGGAGGCCGGTACCTTAGGCGAGGCCTTAGAAAAATTCCAAAGTACTAGTAGTTAAATAGGTGGATACTACGGTTTTTACTTAGTTGAACCTAGACCAGCTTTCGCCGACTATGGAGATAACTCAGACGCACGGAGTACTAGAACATGACTGCCCTAGGTTTGGAAACGATGCATAAACTTGCTGACCGATTTGCCCGGCGCCTCGTACGCGAGACCGATGGACAGGATCTGATCGAATACGCCTTGCTGGTGGGATTCGTGACGATCGCCGCCTGGGCGTTCTTCCCGGCGGATATCTTTCCCTCGGCGAGCACGATCTTCGAGAAGATCACCAACGTGCTGGCGCAAGCTCCAACGGGTGCGTCCTAATCGTTAGAGGACTGGAGTGGCCTTTTCGGCGCCCGCAAGGCCTTGACCGGCTGAATCCTCCTTATAGCCTGGATTCGGTTGGGGCATGATGGCCCCATATCGCTTCCGCCAAGCATCCAATTGAGCCCGCATGCGATCCGCGCGGGCCTTCTCTTTGCGTGCCAGGTTGCGTTGTTCGCCTGGATCGCGAGCGAGGTTGAAGAGCTCTAGGCGGTTGTCTTCATAGAACTCGATGAGCTTCCAAGTTCCTTCCCGCATCGCGCCGCCAGGGACGCCGCCCTGGTTGGAATAGTGCGGATAGTGCCAGAATAGCGGGCGCGATTTCGTGGGGCGGCGGAGGCTGACGCCGTCGATATCCCGCTGCGGCGCTTCCCCGCAAAGATCGAGGATGGTGGGCAAGAGATCGATGCTCGAGGCGAGTTCGGTGCGAGTGCTAGCCGGAGCGATGCCTGGACCAGCCAAAATGAGGGGCACGCGTATGCCGCCTTCGTAGAGGTGGCCTTTACCCGCGCGGAGGGGCGAGTTCACCGTGTGGGGAATAGGATTCTTGCCTTCGTAACGCAGACCGCCATTATCGCTGGTGATGACCCAGACGGTATTTTCGTATTGGCCGGAGCGGCGAAGCTGGTCCCGCAGCTTTCCGATGTGCTGGTCGGTGATCTCGAGCATGGCGCGGTACGTGCATTCTTGCTTGGTCTTGCCGGGCGCCATCTCGATGCGCGTCTGGGGGGCCTGGATAGGCGTGTGCACGCTGTAGTTTGGTGAATAGAGAAAGACGGGTGGTTTCTGAGCTTGAATCCAGTCGCGGGCGGCGGACTGGAGTTGATCGGTAAGGTAGTCGTCCTTCGTCCGTCCCTCGAGGCCGGGCATCGCGAAGGGGCCGAAGTAGGAGTTCGAACCGCGATGATCGCCGCCTACGTTTTTGTCGAAGCCTTGATCTTGGGGGGAAAATCCGGCGCCGCCGAGGTGCCACTTGCCGATGGAAGCCGTGGCATAGCCCGATTGTTTGAGGCGTTCGGCGATGGTGACATCGTCCAAGCTCATTTGCGAGGGTGTGCGGGGAGTGAGAAGCTTGGCGGTGGGCCACTGGGCGCGGCCGGGGATCCAGTCCGTAACGCCGGTGCGAATGGGGACCTTGCCGGTAAGCACGGAGGAACGCGTGGGGCTGCAGACGGGGCAGGAGGCGTAGGCGTTGGTGAAGCGGGCGCCTTCGCGTGCGATGGCGTCAATATTGGGAGTGCGATGGAAATCGTTGCCGTAGCAGGAGAAGTCGCGCCAGCCGAGATCGTCGAAAAGAATGAGGACGACATTGGGTTTGGTGGCGGCGCGGGCGCGAAGCGTGGCGGCGCCGGCGAGAGTGGATAGGAAATTTCTCCGCTGCATGGAATTCTCGATATTACAGTAGTTTTATGGAATTGGCGCCGTCACTAGCGCAAGTGGAGATCGCCGTGCTGGACGACGACAACGACTTCCGTGGGTACATGGAAGACGTCCTGGCCGAGGATGCCCAGTATCTTGTGCGCGGTTACGCGCTGCCCGAGCATCTCTACGAGGCGGCGGGGCAGCGGTTGCCGGACATCGTGCTGCTGGATATGAAGATGGGCGACATTCAGGGCGAGCAGGTGCTGGATCAATTGTTGACGCGCTGGCCGCGGCTTTGCGTGATCATCGTGACGGGCTATCCGTCCCTGGACGATATGCGCGCGGCGTTGAAACGGAAAGCTTTCGACTATCTGACCAAGCCCTTCAGCCTGCAGCAACTGCGGACGACATTGAACAACGCGATTGAGAGCTTTGGATTGGGGCGCGCCGCGCAGGACCGTTTGCGGGAGCGATTGGGGCATAGCATCAAGATGCTGCGCGTGGAAAAAGATTGGTCCCTAAAGGACGTGGCCGCCGCTACTAAATTGAGCGTGAGCCAGATCAGCTCGATCGAGCGAGGGGCGCATTTGCCTTCACTCGAAAGCTTTCTGGCCATCTGCAAGGCTTTCGAAAAGAAGCCCTCGGAGATCCTTTCTTCCATTGAGTTCTAGACGGAGAATATGACTGCACTTTGCCACATGGCGCGGATTAAGAACGTGTCGATCAAGATCGAGGCGGAGACGCCGATTTCGCTGGATGTCACGGGCGACCTGATGGAGACGCAAGTTTTTGGGAAAGGCGGCGGGGGCTTGGGGACCGTAAGGGATCTGCTCTTCGCCAAGTGGAACGAGGGGGAGTTGCCGGCGGAACCGGGAACGCATGAGCGGGTAGAATTCGTGACGAATCCGGTGCAGGTGTATAGCCTGGGGGGGTATGTACCGGCGAGTGTGTTCGCGACGATCGAGGTGGCCGAGAGCCGCTATGTGGGGGAGTTTAGCGAAGCGCAAGCGGCAGTGATTGAGGGCAGGAGCGAGGAGGAAGTGGAGATGCCGGATATCCCGAATGCTTGGGAGGAGTTGGGAGAGGGGGAAGCGGCGCCGGAGACGCAGGCGGTGTTTACTAGCGTGATGCAGTACTGAGGGGTGCGAAGGGTCTGGCGGAGGGAGTGAGATTCGAACTCACGGTAGCCTTTCGACTACGGCGGTTTTCAAGACCGCTGCCATAAACCGCTCGGCCATCCCTCCGTACTTTTCACGGTAGCATTTCGAGGCGCTGGGCTAGACCTTCACGGGCTTCCCGCTGCGCGAAGAATCCTCGGCGGCTTGGATGACGTCGCTGACGTGGAGGATTTCTTCGAGCGTTTGGACCGAGGGCTTGTTGTTGTAGACGTGGTCCAAAAACTCGGCGAAGAGGTGGCGCGCGGGGGGCAGGGTCTCAATGCGGCGGGACGGCGCGCCTTCGGCGATCACGGTAACGCCGGTGGCGGCGCTGTATTCGACGATGCCTTTCGTCCCGGCGACGCGCAGGCGGTCGTCCTCATGCGTGGGCGCGGAATCGGGCCGCAGATAGTCCATGCGCATTTCGGCGACGCCGCCATTGGCTAAACGGAACACCGCGCCGACGACGTTCTCGCGGATGCCTATCGTGGGGTCTTGCACGTTCGCCTGCCAGCAGAAGGCTTCGGTCATCTTCCGCCGGCCCGCGAACCAGAAGAGGTCCACTAGATGCGGTCCAATCCAGAGCATCGTGCTGCCGTACGTTTCTTTCTTGTTCTTCCAAGCGCTCGAAGCGCCGCGCTTGTAGGATTTCTGCCCACCCAGCAAGAGCACCTCGCCGATCTCGCCGCTCGCGACAACATCGCGCACCGCAAGGAAGGGCGGCGCGTAACGCAACGGAGTCAACATAGCCAGTTTCGCCTTGCCGCCTTGCGCTAGCTTCTTGATCTTCTGCAAATCGCCGCGCTCGACAGCCAAGGGCTTCTCGGCGACGCAATGGATGCCACGCGAAAGAACGTCGATGACAACGCCGGCGCGCGCGCCATCGTCGTTCACAACGCCGACGACGTCGAGCTTCTCCGCGTCCATCATGCGTCTTGGCTCGCTGTAGGCCTTCGCGTTCGCAAGCAGCTTCTGTTTCGAGAGCGAGGCGCGGCCCGATTCGTGGACGTCGGCATAGGCGACGACTTCGACGTCGGGAAGAACGGCGAGAGGGCGGAGGATCTCGGCGAGGTGGCCTTCCGTACCGACAACGCCAACGCGAATCCTCCGAGGCAGCTTCACGGCTTCCGCCGCCGGGGCGGAAGCGGCGAGTGACGAAGCAAGGGCCGTCCCAAACCAAACTCTGCGCGTAACGCTATCCATACCCTCGATATTATGAAAGTTTCCATCCGCACTCATGAATGCCCGCCGTTTCGTTTGCATCATCCTTGGACTCTGGCTTGGCGCCAGCCTCTTTATGACCTTCGTCGCCGTGATGAACTTCCGCATGGTGAACGAAGTTCTCGCGAATCCGCAACCGGAACTCGCCGCGTACTTGAAGATACTCGGCCCAGACCGCATGCGCTTGCTTTTCCGCCACGAAGCGGCGGAGGTGAACCGGGCGCTTTTCAACTATTGGGGCTTGGCGCAAATCGGTTTCTCGGTCTTCACTTTTGGGCTCTTGCTCTTCGCGACCAAGGAGGGCAAAGCGGTGCTGGGCGTGGGCCTAGCCCTGATCCTCGTCGTGTGTATCATGCAGTTCGCGATCACGCCGGGAATCATTGGCTACGGACGCGGGCTAGATTTCCTGCCACTCGACCAGGAGTTGGCGCTCCGCAAACGGGTAGGCGCGTTGCACAGTACCTACTCGTCACTCGAAGTCGTGAAGCTGCTAGGCTTGCTGGGACTGATGGTGGTGTTTCTGAGGGAACGGCCGCTCCGCAAGAATTAGCGTAAGGCCTAGACTAGGCCCTTGGCCTTGAGCAGATCGTCCAACATCGCCACGAGTTCGAGCTTGCCGATCTCGATGCGTTCGTCACGCTGGCGCGGCACTACGTCTTCGAGAGCGAGAGGCGGCTCGGGCTCCGCGCCGGGAGCGAAGCGGATGCCGTAGCGTTCGCGGGCTTCCATCAGACGGCCGACATCGCGCTTGGACAGCAAACGCGGCCCACCTAGAATTTCGGCCACCAGCGCGATGCGCGCGAGGTGCTCAACGGTTTCGAGGCGAAAGAAAGCCTTCTCCAGGCAATCCGCGTAAGCGACGACACCGTGATTGGCCATCAGTAATGCATCGTGATTCGGAATAAACGGTTCGAGCTTCGCGCTCAACTCCGGCGTGCCAGGCAAACCATAGCCCGCGAGCGGTACCGTGCCAAGCGTAACGACCGCCTCGGGCAAAATGGCTAAATTCAAGGGCCTTCCGGCGACGGCAAAGCCGGTCGAAATCGGCGGGTGCGCGTGGACTACCGCCTTCACCTCCGGACGCATCCGATACACCGTCGCGTGCATGAGGATTTCCGTAGTACAGTTGCGGTTGCCCTCGACCTTTTTGCCATTCAAGTCCGCGACAATCATGTCGTCCACATTCATGCGGCCCTTGCTCACGCCCGTCGGCGTGCAGAGCATGCGGTCCTCGCCCAAGCGCACGCTGATGTTCCCGTCGTTGGCCGCCACCCAGCCCTTCTGGTACATCTGCCGGCCCGCTTCGACGATCGATTCCGCGAGTGCAACAGGAAAAGACATGAAAACCCTAATTTACACGATCAGCGCCCGTTTTGCCCGGTTCCTGACCCTTATTTAACCGCGCCGTCCTTCTTGTACACGTGTTTGTTGCGGAAGAAGCGCTCGCCGGTGACTTCCTTAACGGTTTGGCGCAGTGCGTTGTCGCCACGCATGAGCCAATCCTTGAAGTTCTGCTCCGGGCGGCCGCGAAAACTGGTGACGTGATAGTCGGCCTGGCCGTCGACGGGCGTGAGCGTAAAGAAGTAGTTCGAAACGCAACGCCGCGTGCCATCGTGTTTCACGGGACTGACCGAATGCCAACTGCTTTTATCGGTCTGCATGACGGCGAGGCGGTTGAAGCGGCTCTCGATAGGCCTGGGCGCGCCCTTGGGACCGTCGTCCCAGAGTTCGAGATTGCCGCCATAGTCGAGGCGCCAGCCGGGCGAGGCGTAGTAGAGAAGGTTTAGGGCTCGATAGCGTTCACGCTTGGCGTCGTGCGAGTTGTCCAGATGCGGATTGAGAAAGTGGCCCTGGACCATGGCGCTGATGCCGCCGGCGTAGAGGTGTTCGTCGGGCAGCAGGCCCTCAATACCGGTCACGGCGCCAACCGCCTCAACCACTTCCGGCATTTGGAAGGCGTAGATGCACTCCTCCAGGAGCGGATTGTACTGATCCATCTGCACGCCGATGTATTTCAGTTCGCCGAGATGGTGCTTCAACTGCATTCGCTCGACGGGCGGAAAGGCCGCTGCGATGGCTTCGGCGAGTTCCAGCGGAAGAAGATCGTCGACGGCGAAACTCTTGACGGTCCTCGATCGGATGAACTCCGCGCGCGCGATTTCCGCCGTGTCCCGCAAGCGCCGGACGATTAAAGCCGCGATTTCCTGCCGTGAAAAGGGGCTAGGCATGTACTCCTCACTCTACAATCAAAAGGTGGAGTCCCGCCCGATCTGCCCGAACTGCCGGGCATTTATCAGCCGCGCGGATCGCGTTTGTCCCTATTGCGATTTCGAACTGGCCCCCAAGGCCACCGGCCCAATCCTGAATAGCCGCGCCTTGAGCGACTTGATGCCCGGCGAGGGGCAACTAACGCAGTACCTGCTGGGAGCAAACTTTCTCTTTTACCTGGCGACGATTCTTTACGATCAACAGAACACGACGAACCCGAGTCTTTTCGACCCGAACGGCATTACGCTCGCGATCTTTGGCTCCAAGTATGCGCCGCTCATTTATCACGGCGAATGGTGGCGCTTGCTTACGGCGGGCTTCCTGCACGCCTCGCTGATGCATATCGCGTTCAACTCTTGGGGTTTGTACCAACTGGGCGCGGAGGTGGACGATGCGCTGGGCAGCGCGCGCTACTTGTGCGCGTATGTGTTCAGCACTATGACGGGCTTCCTCGCGAGCACGATTTTTTCGCCGCAAGCCCCGAGCGTGGGAGCTTCCGCCGGAATTTTCGGATTGCTCGGCGCGTTGATCGCTTACGCCACCGTTCAGGGCGGTTTGATGGGGCGTTACCTGCGCAGCGCTTATTTGAATTCGGCGATCATCGCGATCTTGCTGACGGCCTTTAGCGGCCACACGGATAACTGGGCGCATATCGGCGGTATCGCCGGGGGTTTCGTATTCGTCTACGCCGTTGGCAAGATGAACCTGATGCGCCCAAGCTTGAACCGGACCTGGAATATCGCGGGTCTAGCGGCCATCGCCTTCATTCTTCTCTGCTTCGGCTTGCAGTTCTACGCCGCCATGCGCTTGCTGCAATAAATGGTCAGGTACTCCGCGCGCGAGTAGAAGGCTTGGGCGGGGTCTTCGTTGAAGCGCGCGCCAAGAGCGAGGAGTTCGTCGTCGAAGGCCGCGGCAGCCATGGCGTCCAAGCCCTCGTAAGCTTTGCGGACGGGTGCGAGAAAAGCCTTCATTCCTTGCAGCCAATGCTGGAGGCTCAGAGCCCGAGCGCGGAAGACGCGGGGTTCGAAGCGAAGAGAAGCAAAGTGTGGCGTGAGCCAGCGAAGGGCTTGCTCTTCACGGCCCCAAGCGCGAGCGACGGCGATTGAAGGCATTTGGCCGGCTCGTTGTTCGCACTTCGCGAAGAGGCAATCGTTCAAGCTGCCATGCTTCCATGCGGTGAAGACGAGTTGCCCACCTGGCCGCAGCACCCGCGCGGCCTCTGACACCGCCGCCTCCGGTTCTTCGCAGAAGATCAAGCCGAAGCTGCTCAGGGCCAGATCGACGCTACCCGCTTCGACCGGGAGGGCGTCCGCCGAACCCAAGCGGTAATCAATGTCTAATCCTTCCGCGGCCGTGCGCCGGCGGGCTTCGGCGAGCGATGTTTCCACCGGCTCTACACCGATGACCGAAGCCTTGCGGCGCGCCGCCGAGATCGCCGCGTTACCGCTGCCGCAGCCGATGTCGAGCACTCTCTGGCCCGCGTGCACGGTCGCGTCATCCGCCAGAGTCTCGCCGATGATCACACTACCCACGGCGATTTTCGAGAAGTCGCCTTCGGCCCAGAACGCGGACACTATTCTTCATCCTCGATCAGGCCCGCGCGGCCAACGCGCTCACCGCGCAACATGACGAGCGAAATGCGGCGCAGCGCCGTGATGTCCTCAAGCGGATTGCCATCCACGACGATCAGGTTTGCCTGCTTGCCAACCTCAATCGTGCCGATACGCCGTTCCTGCCCGAGCAACGCGGCGGCCGTACGCGTGGCCGCGATCAAAACATCCTTCGCCGCAATGCCCGCCTTGACCCAAAGCTCCGCCTCCATCTGCACCGTCGGGCCGTGAAAGACCATGGGGTTGCCGGCGTCCGTCCCGGTAACGATGGGAAGCCCCGCGGCGGCGGCGCGTTTCAGATTCTCCATCGCGCCGGGAAGGTTCACGGGATAAGGCGCGAAGCCCTTGCGCGATTCGGCGCTAGAGAAGACTTTCTTCGTCGACTGCATCAGGTCCAGCGGAACGGCTTGCTGGAGCAAACTATCCTCAAGCCGCTTGAAATCGCCGTCGCGCAACATGCGAACGCCTTCAAAGACGGCCAGCGTCGGGTCGTAGTAAAGCTTCTTCTCTGCCATGCGGCGCAAAAGATCCTCGGGAATCGCTTCCCAAACGCTGCCATGCTCCACGCCGTCCGCGCCCGCCTCGAGCGCATCCGCGATGTCCTTCGCGTTGCTGGTGTGGACGACGCAGGGCAACCGTTGCGCGCGAGCCTCGGCGCAGACAGCCCCGAGTATCTTCACGTCCATCCTCTTCATCGGCTTGTCCTCGAAGCCGCTCTCGAGCACGCCTTTGATGCCATCGACGCCGCGCTCTTTCAAGCCGCGCACCATGCTTTGGGCTTCTTCAGCGTTCTTGGGCAAGCGAACGAATTGGGCCTTGCCGCTCTCCTTCATGTTGCCCGGCATCATTTCGAGCATCTGCGTGGGATGGCCGCCCTCGGCCGTGAAAAGGGGCCCCACGGCGTAGAGTTCGCTCGCGAGCACTTCGTTCCGCCGTTGCTTATCGCGCAACGTTAGTACCGAATCAATCCAATCGCCTGTGCTCTTCACGGTCGTGATGCCGGAGTAAAGGTAGCTCTGCAAACGGCGCTCCGGCAATTTGCCGTCGGCGTACCTCTTCACGTCCTCATAGACGCCGCCGGGCGCGCCGATGTGAATGTGAACGTCGATCAAGCCCGGCAGCAAGGTCTTGCCCGCCGCCTCGACTTCGATGGCGTTTAGGCTCTTCGCCGTGGGCGCCTCGTCCCGGTAGATTTCGGCGATCTTGCCCTCGCGCACCAGTACCGCGCCGCGTTCGATCACTTCGCCCGTGGAGGTGAAGATGCGCGCATGCTGAATCAGCGTCGCTTGGCCTTGCCGCAGCGCGCGCTCCTGCACCTTGGCGCGCGTAATGTTTTCGCGGCTCGCAATGTTCCAAGCGCCCATCGCCAGAAAGGGCGCGAGCACGGCCAGCACCCAGAGCTTCGCGCGGGCCGGCAACTTCTCCGTCTTCTCCCAGCGGAAGATCTTCAGCGCGATGAAGGTGCACGCCGCGGCGGTGAGCGCCAAAGCGCCCGCCGCTTTCCAATTCTCCGCGAGCGATTCCTTCTGGACCAAGATCCCTTGCAGCCCGCTCACCAGGTGGGTGGCTGGCAAAAACTGACTAAGCACTTGAACCCAATCGGGCAGGAAAGAAATGGGAAAAGTAGCGCCGCTCAAAAACATCATCGGGAAGTAGAAGCATTGGATGATGATGTTGCTCTCGGCCATGCTGTTGGCCACCGAGGCGATGATGGAGCCCAGCGCGCGGAAGGCAAGATTCGCGATAACAACGAAGGCAATGAAACTGAAGAAGTTTTCCGGCCAAGCCATGCCGTAGTAAAAAACGCTGATGCCCAGCATCAGGAAAACGACGGGCAGATACTGCAAGACGCCCACCACCATCGCGCTAACGAGAATCGGCAAGGGCCCGGGCGGAGCCACCTTGAACCGGCGCAGGATGCCGTTCTCTCGCTCCATCACCGCCCGCAGGCCGCCGCCGAAGAATCCATTACCCAACAGCCCGATCGTCAGTACGCTAGTCAGCACCGCCGCAATGGTCCCCGTCTCCTTCGCCTTGTTCAGACCCGCGAAAAGGAAGTAGAAGCCGAGCGGGAAGGCGTAGTTAAAGAAGAGCACTGTGCGCTCGCGAGTGGTGAGCCTGAGGTTCGAAAGGATGTGAGCGAGGTAGGGGCGCATCTAGTCGCGAAGCCTCTTGCCGGTAAGTTCGATGAAGACGTCCTCGAGCGTCGGTTTCTTCAGCGCGATATCTTCGAGGCCAAGGCCCCGTTCGTCCACCCAACGCAATAGTTCTGAAAGGCGGCGCGCGGCGGCGGAGCTGGTGGCCGTCATTGTCTTGCGGTCGTCGCTCAACGCGACTCCCTCGGGCGCATCGCTATCGATAGCCCGCTCACAACGCACCGTGATTCGGGTTTCGCCCAAGGTGCGCGCTTGAATCTCCGCGGGTGTACCTTCCGCGATTATCTTGCCCGCGTCGATGATGGCGACGCGGTCGCAAAGGCGTTCCGCTTCTTCGATGTAATGCGTCGTCAGAATGATCGTGCGCCGGTCGTCACGGAGTTCCTCGATCAACTTATGAATCTCCAGCCGCACTTGCGGATCGAGGCCCGTCGTGGGTTCGTCGAAGAAGACGATTTGCGGATCGTTTACCAAAGCCAAAGCGATGGCGACGCGCTGTTTCTGGCCGCCCGAGAGCGTGCTGAAGTATGCGTCCTTCTTCTCGCTGAGCTGCAGGCGATCCAGCAAACGCTTCAAGTCGGCGTTCTTCTCGTAGAAAGCGGCGAAGAGCTCAAGCGCTTCACACACGCGCATCTTCTCCGGCAGGTTAGTGGATTGCAGGCAGATGCCGATCTGTTCCTTGAGCCGCTCGGTTTGCTTTTCGGGATCGAAGCCGAGCACGCGCACCTCGCCCGAACTCCGGGTGCGGAGTCCTTCGAGAATCTCCACCGTAGTGGTCTTCCCCGCCCCGTTTGGTCCAAGCAAACCGAGCACTTGGCCCGGCTCCACGGAGAAATCGATGCCGCGAACGGCGTCGACGCGCTCCGCCCCTTGGCCGTAGCTCTTCTCCAAACCCGCGACGGAGATTACCGGTTCCGGCATGTCGATCTATGCCGCGGCGATGCGAATCGAGGCGAGGCAGAAGGCCGGAAGATCGTCGGGCTTGCGGGAGGTGACGAGATTTTTGTCGACCACGACCTCGGCGTCCTCCCAGATCGCGCCGGCGTTTACGACATCGTCTTTAATGGCGATGAAGCTCGTCGCCTTGCGGCCGCGTAGCATGTTCGACGAGCACAGGACCCATGGACCGTGGCAGATGGCGGCGACGAGTTTGCCGGCCTTGTCCATGGCGTGTACGAAGTCCGTCGCTTCCTTGTGTCGGCGAATGTAGTCCGGCGCAAACCCTCCCGGCGCCACGACACCCGCGTAATCTTCGACGCGCAGGCTAGCGTAATTGCGATCCGCGACCGCCGGGTAGCCGACCTTACTGGGATACGTTTTGCCTGCTTCCGCGCCTGCCAGGTGTACTTCCGCGCCCGCTTCCCGGAAGCGGTAGTAGGGATACCAAACTTCAAGTTCCTGGTACAACTGATCCACGAGGATCGCGATCTTCTTGCCCTTGAGATCCATAGAAGTTCAGTGTAGTACTCAAGGCGGCTGGCGCCGCATGCAACACCCGAACTCTCCAGGCAGTCCATGCAACGCTCAGGATCACCGCCGCCCAACTGTAGGCGGGGCTAGACGAATACAGCGGCCCGCCGAAACGCATATAGGCAAGAAGGGCAAGATAAAGGGCCGCGCCCTCGATGGCGGCGCGTTGCCAGGAGGGGCCGCGCAAGCACCAAGCGTAGATCGCCGTAACCCAAGGTAGCGACGCGAAGATGTCCATCACGTAGTGCCCGCACACCTGGACGTAGATGAGCGTAAGCGCGGTGAAGACGAGCGCCGACCCGCGCACCAGACGGCCCAAGGGCCGCGTGAACCAGAACAGCGCCAGCACCCGGGAAGTGTGGCGCGACGGCAGGCAACTGCGTGGGTTGCCGGGGTCCAAGCGTTGCTCCACGGCGGCGGAGCTAATCGGCGGCGGTTGATCGGGATAGAGATCCCTGAAGGTCGCGACGGTGCCGGTGGCCGGAAAGAGCAAGTAACAAGCCCAGCCGAGGAAGGGCAACGAAAGGCCGCAACGGAAAAGTCCATCCGCTAAATCGGGAGCCTTCTCCCGCAGCATCAAAAATACGACCGTAAGCGCCACCGGCAGATTTATGTAGGCGAATTCGCAAAGCGACTTCAGCCAAAGGTGCTCCATGACAAATTGCCCCACCAGGAAGTCGGGAGGCGTCATGCCAGAGCTGGTGTTCGCGGCGTGGAGATAGTAGTCCCAAGTAACCGGCGTTAGCCAGCTCATCACGAACAACATCGGCAGCGTGCCCAAGGTCAGCACCGGGACCAGCACCATGCCTTCCATCAACTTCACGCGCGGCTTGCCGCCTTTTCGCAAGGCCACGAAGAAACTAGCGATGAACGCGGCCAGCGCCCAATACATCGCCGCGACTAGGATCTTTGCATACCAAGCGCCCACCAGACCGAACCAAGCGCAGAGCCCCGCCGCCGGTCAACAGCAGCTCTTTGCGGTCTAGCCGGGCCCACAGATAGACGCAAAGCGAGGCGGCGAGCGATGACGAGAGAAACAAAAGGCCGCCCGCCATCACGTCCGAAAAGGTAGAGTCTGCCACTCTTCTTTGATCGGCGCGATGTGCGGGGACTTTAGGCCCGCCGGCCTGGCGTCAACTCTAGCGCTGCGCCGGGCCGCTGCGTCCCATGATGGGCCACACGTCGACGAGCCGCTCACCTTCGCAGACGTAGTAGCGGTCGTAGCAGTTCGTCGTCATGTCGAGGTTCGAAGTAATCAACTCCGCCTTCTCGCCAAGCTTGAATCCGTTCCCGTCTTTCCACTTCAAGATGCCGTACTCCGCGCCTTGATTCTCGACAACAACCTCCGCCCGCCCCTTAACTTCATCCGTCGGCTTCAACATCGCCTTGTTGCCCGCGTCGATCGTCACCTGTCCGGGGTGATTGCGGCTAATCACGGTCGTCAAGACATGCAACGACGTCGCGAAGTCGTTGTAAACGGCGCCGCCGCTCTTCCCGCCGATCCGGTTATAGAGCGAGTCCATGAACACGTAGGACCCCGCCTGCAATTCCGTAAGCCCAATCGCTTGATCGATGTTGTAGGTTCCGGTGCTCCCTCCGGTGATGATGCGGGTGTCGAGGCCCGCCTTCTTGCAAAGCGTCGCGGTCTCCACCACGGGAACGACATCCAGCCGCGATTTCTCCCGCCGCGCTTCCCATCCCTTCGTGTGGCTCGCGCCGCCGCTATAGCCCATAATGCCGGCGAACTTCAGATGCTTGCTCGCGTCGATCTTTTGCGCCAAGGCCAAGCCCGGCGCGCCGGCGGCGTGTCCATGCCGCGTCAGCCCGGCGTAGATATCGGCGAGCACCAAGACTTTCGCACTCAGAGCACCCGCCGCTTCGTTCAATAAGTCCACGGTTTCCGGATCGTCGGCCACCAGCATCAGCGAAGGCTCGCGCTTGGCGAGTTCAACCGCGCGCCCAATCTTGTTCCTGCCGGCGGGCTGGCAGGTGTGTAAAACGTTCTTGATCCCCGCGCCCGCCATCAGCTCGGTCTCCGCGATGGTGGCGCAACAAATACCCAAGCTGCCCAAGGCCACTTGGCGCTTCGCCAAGTCAACGGACTTGTGAATCTTGCAATGCGCGCGGATGTCTATACCCGTCGTCTTGCAATGCTCCGACATCTTGCGCAGGTTCTGCTCCACTAGCGCACGATCGACCACGAGCGCCGGCGTCGGCAAGTCTTCTTTCGTAATACCCGCGAAGTCCCGCTTGAGAATTTTTCCCTCAACGTCGCTGGCGCGCACCCGCCTTGCTTTCTCGGTCTCCGCCGCCGTGATCACGAAGGGCGCTAGGCCCGCCTGGAAGAAACTTCGCCGTCGCATGAACAGAGTCTAACGCCCGCGGCGAGCTTTGCCAACACCGCCGAGGAGATCATCGCCGCGCCGGCCGTCCAACCGAGCATTGTTCCGAAACCCCACTGGTCCTTGTAAAGGCCGGCTAGAAGGATCATGCCGCCCGACGCGACGCCGCCCAATCCATTCAGCACTCCAGCCGCGAGGCCTCGGGCGTCTTCTGGGAACAACTCAAAGGCCGCCGCGAAGGCGTTCGCCGAGAGGCAGCCCGCGAAGAGACCGAAGCACAAAGAATACAGCCGCGCCTCGTTCAAGGCGGTGGCGGAGAACGCAAGATATGCGAAGGGCGCTGAGAAGAATACTCCGGCCCCCGCTACGTAGAGCCGCGCCCGCGAAACAGTGCCGCGCAATTGGTCCGCCAGCGCGCCGCCGAGCAAAATGCCCACGATAGTCGCGCCCTGCGTGAATGCCGTCGCGTTCCACCCGGACTCAGTCATCGAGAGCCCGAAGCGCTCTTGGAGAAAAGTGGGAAACCATGCAAAGAATACCCATTGCATCGAACAGAACGCGGCAAAGCTAGCCGCCAGCGCGACAAAGCAAGCGCTCCACTGCAAGCTTCCACGCCGCTCTGGCGTTGACCGTGCGCAATTCTCTGGCAACGCGCGCGCCAGGGCAAAGCTATACGCCACGCCCACGCCGCCCGCGATCCAGAAGGCCCAACGCCAGCCCGTGTTGTCCGCCGCCCACCCGCCGTAAAATCCGCCGATCACAACTCCGGCGAACTGCGCGGATTGGTGAATCCCCAACGCGCGCGATCGTTGAGACTCGGGCACGATCGAGGCGATCAAGGCCATCGCCGTCGGATAGTACATCGCCTCGCTCAATCCCATGAAGGCGCGCCAGCCTTGGAAGACCGACGGCGAATTCGCCAGGCCGCAGCCCAGAGTCGCAAGGCTCCACAAAAAGAGGCTCCCGGCAATCATGCGGTCCCGCCGTAAGCGGTCCGATAGAGCGCCCGCCACGGGCATTGCCAGCGTGTACGTCCAAAGAAAAACCGTGCCGATCCAGGCCAAGCTCGCGGGCGTGAAGCCGAGGTCGCGCGTGAGCGCGGGCAACATCGAATACACCATCTGCCGGTCGATGTAGTTCAGCGCAAAAGCGAGCCACAGCAGCGGCAGCAGGCGACTCACCGGCGGAAGACTTTCACGGCAGCCCGGTAGTCCATGTCGGGATCCAGAGGATACAAGGGACGGCGCGCCGCCTTGTGCCCCAGTCCCGCGACGTTCGCCGAAGTGCTGCCCGGTGCGTCGACGTGAATCACGCGCGCCGCCCCGTCTTCAAAGAAGCGCGGCTGGCAAAGCGGCGACTTCACGACACACATATCGAAATCGCGCACGTCGAGGCCGGCCGCTTGGAAGAGCGTCCGGTCGTATAGGCTGACGGCGCGCGAGGTGAGAACCACGGCGATCTCGCCCACCCGAAGTACCGCGCAATCGCCCGCTTCCCACACCTCGCCGTGCGATTCACTGCGCATCGTGCCGGAAAACAACTTCTCGACTACGCCACTTACCCGTACGGGAGTGAATCGCGGGTCGAGGCTGCCGCCGAGTTCCGCGCGCAGCGTAGCGCCCACCCCGGCCTCGCGGCACGCGGCCACGGCTGGCGCGTCCACCAAAGGCAGCAATGCGCTTCGAATGACACCTTGGCGCAGAAGTTCCGCCAGGATCGCGTTGCTATCGCCACTGGCGCCACTGCTGGTCGCGTCCGCCGCGTCGACTAGAACGATGCGCCCGGGCGTCGCGGCCGCTAGTTGGACGCTATCGGCCAGCGAAGTGAGGGGTTGCTGGATCTTGGCGCGCGCCTCCCAGAATTCGCGGGCGATCGCGACGCCGAGTTCTTCCGCCGCCTCGCCATCGCCAACAAGCAGAACGTTCGATGCCAAGTCTTCGACATCGGTAAAGGGATTGCCGATAAATATGCCGCCACTGAGCCCTTGCGCGGAATTCTCGAACGCGATGGTCTTCGCCACCAGTCGCCCGAAGATACCTGTCTGCGTGATGCACTCCGCCCCCCGCACTAGCGCCGGTATGCGAACTCGCACCGTAACTGGCTTTACGCCACCGGCGATCAGACGCGAGAGCAAGCGCGCCGCGCGTTGTCCGGTTTCGAAGAAGTCGACATGCGGATTCGTGTGATAAACGACGACGGCATCGGCGTGCTCCAGAATGCGGTCGGTAAGAATGCCGTGCAAATCCAGCGACACAACAAGCGGCGTATGGGCGCCGATGCGTTTGCGCGTTTCTGCAACGAGATAGCCTTCGGTGTCCCAAGTCTCTTCCGCCGCCAGCGCTCCGTGCAGCGCAAGATAGACGCCGTCGAAACCAGGGCGCACCGTCCCTAAGAACTCGGCCGCGAGCTTTTGGAAACATTCCTCGCGCAAAGTGCCCGCTGAAGTGATGCCGCGCGCCGAATAGCCGCCGGCTGCGTTCCCAAGCACATCCAACGCGCCGCCCACTTCGGTCCGCACGCCGCGGTGGTAAGCGATCATCGCCTCGCCGTGATCGACCAGGAAATCCTCGTAACGGCTCTTCACCGGGTTAAAGCTCGATACCTCTTGCTTGCACTCGCAGATCAGGATATTGGCCAAAGCGTCCGCTATTTTGTCACGAATGATAGGCTTGCTTCCATGCGCGCAGCTCTGTTCCTCGTCGCTTCCGTGGCCTTCGCCGCCGACCCGAAAGCCAGCCTGATCTTTCACGCCAATTTCGACAAGTCCACCGATGCCGTGAAGGCTGCGGGCGACTCCAAACTCTATTCCGCGCCAAGCTACAAGGAATTCGCCGCCGCGAAGCCCGGCCTTGAAGGAACCGATGTCTCGCTCGCGCCCGGCAAAGGCCGCAAGGGCGGCGCGCTCTACTTCGCGAAGAAGAACACACCCGCGGTTTTCTACAAGGCAACTGGCAATCTAGCCAACAACACAAGTGGCACGATCAGCTTCTGGCTGAACCTCAGCCCCGAGACCGATCTCGCGCCCGATTATTGCGACCCGCTGCAACTCACCGGCTTCGCCTACAACGACTCGGCCATCTGGGTCGACTTCACCAAGGACGAGAAGCCGCGCCATTTCCGGCTGGGCGTGTTCGGCAAGAAAGCGGAGTGGACGAAAGGCACGGAAGGCCCCGCGCAAAATGAGCTATTCACCAAGCGGCTCGTCGTCGAGAAACAACATCCCTTCCGCCAAGGCCAATGGACGCACATCGCGATTGCCTATCAGGGACTAGGCTCGCCGAACGGCCAAGCCACTCTCTATCTGAACGGCAAGCTCATCGGCCAGTCCCCCACGATTCCCGAATCGTTCTCTTGGGAAGGCGCCACACTGCGCCTGGGCGTGAACTATACCGGCTACTTCGACGATCTCGCGGTGTACTCGCGTCCGTTGAACGCTTCCGAAATCGCGGCGCTCAGCCAAGGAAAGTTCTAGTCATTATGAAACGACCAACCCCTGACCTGAGACGCGGGTTACGCTGACGGT